>Ga0307408_100000658_pt1 | contig 28881 bp, 51 predicted proteins | sample 322Cmetagenome_FD_202116 | JGI IMG/M metagenome (GOLD analysis project Ga0307408, IMG submission 202116) | Maize rhizosphere microbial communities from greenhouse at UC Davis, California, United States - 322HYB-C-3 | ecosystem: Host-associated > Plants > Roots > Rhizosphere > Soil | place...
CAAAGCAGGCGAGAGCCTGTACGACAAAGGCTTTCACCTCGTCTCTGAGTGCGGCCATAAGTGGGCATCCGTCAAAGTACTGTCAAAGTCAGGCCGACTTGAGCAGACAGGTTCCGCAGGCCCTCGATATGTTCAATTTCCCCACCTCAGCAGGATTGTTTGCAGCGTCCACCAGCTCTTGAACCGCCGGGCTCGCCCCATAGCGACGCACCACACCGACGAACTCTTCAACGTCGTGTCCGCGCATCTCAAGCTTGGGCAATCCTTCTTGGGTGAACTTGGGTGCGCCGTACTGATCGGTCGCTTGGGCGATGTGGTACAGCTCATGCTCTACCAGTGCGCAGAAGTCGGCGTCAGAGCATTGGGCGCAGTAGTCCGCGGCCAGGGTGATGATGAAGGCCGGCACTTCGCCGAACCAATCACGCATCTGTTGCTCCATCCGCGCTTTCTGCCAGCCACCAGCGCGGAACGCTACCTGCTCGGCCTGGCCCAGAACTGTCCTACCCTGCTTTTCGAAGCTCGACGACGCCCACATGACCCGGATGTCTGCATCCAGTAAGTGGGCATGGTCTTCGTTGTGAATGCTGCCGGTTTCGGCAAGGATCTCGGCCTGGAGCCATTCCCCTACATCGGGAGCCGGGATCAGACGGATACTGAAGTCGGAATGCACAGACAGCTCAAGCAGCGAATCAGGCGGCATAGGTCTGTCCATGGCTCACCTGAGTATTCTTTATTTATTAATGGCGCGGGCAGCTAACACCACTGCATCCGAGCCGGATGGACTAGAGTTCATCAGCCGGGTTTCTTCCGAGAGCAGCCGTTATCGCGAGAGCCAGAGTAAAATATTGGTCACGACGACGCTGCAGTACATTGAAGCGAGCAGATTCTTCGTCAAAAAACTCAGAGAGAATCCGCCCATCGACACTGATATCCAAACAGAAGACTTCATTCCAGACGTTTCGATCAAGAGTGTCGGTGAACTTGCGTTCAAATGAGTAACGGCCATAGAGCCCTAAATCATTCAAAAATACAGAAAAATTAGCGCGCGCCTCACCGAAGGGACTGGCAATCTGAGCCGATTGTCCATCTTCAGAGTGCACCAGCTTAACTCCAAACGATTCGGTGTCTTCGCTTGAAAACTCAGTAGCTAACGCAACGATAAGTTTTCTCGCGAGGCTCCGAACTTCCTCCGCTGCTTTTTTAGAGTTGCGGGCTCGATCGATAATATTCATGGTGAGTTCGGGGTATGCCATGCTTTATCACTCCATTAATTTGAGCGCATGAGTATGGCAGTACTCAGGTAACCCGCCAGATTGTTACAATCGAGATAATCATTTCGCAAATTTATCAGGTCGGCGCTGCCAGTTGCTCTACCCACTCTGCAATGATCCGGCGCACTACTGGCTCTGTCAGGATGGCGGATGGCTTGTCACCGGCAATCACTGATTGGATCAGGGCGTGCGGGATGACGTGCGCACCATCGCTTACGGCCACCATCAGGTGCGGGCGTTGGTCGGCAATGTCGTGAATGTCTGCGGTCATGCCAATCTCCAATGTCGCGACACTATTTGATGATTCGCGACACGTGTCGCGAATTACCTGCTCTTCTGTGCGGCGGTGTATGCAGCCTCGCACGCGAAGCCAGCTATTCGACTTCTATCAAGCGCTTCTGCCAGCCTTCCCGCTGTTTCGTCAGCGCTTCTACGCAGTTCGGCGAGCAGAACAGTAAGGTCGGCTCTTGCCTTGCTTCCGCTGGCAACCTCGGCAGTACAGGACTTTCGGGTGGCAAGGAGGTCGGTGATTTGCTGCTGCAGGCTGCGAGCCCGGCCATCAGCAATAGCAACGGCAGCCGTAACATGCTCGGTCTTGGCTTTCGCATCGTCGGAGACTCGATTGATGTCGTCGGTGAGTTGGCGTTGCAGGTAAAGCGTGTTCGTGAGTGATGCCGCCCGGGCATTGGCCGAGTCTCGCTCAGTCGCTATAAGCGCTCGATCCGCCTTCACTCTGTCCAGCCGCCAAGAGAGGTAGCCGACAGATGTAAGCGCGACCAGGACAACCCACACCCAGATCGGGATCATCCGGAGAATGGCGCTCATTGGTGCTTTCTCCGTGAAACCTCGCCTGTCTTGTCAGTTTCTGGCGTTTTGTCGCAGGCCATGCACTGCTCGCAGTTCAGTTTCCGGCAGAGCCAACCTTTCACCGGCTGCCAGTAAGTGACCATGAAGATGTGGCGGGCGCCGGCCAAGGCCAAGGACACATGCAACGTCAGGCCAGCCGAGGTCGGGCCGAAGAAAATGTTCTGGCTGCGCGCCATAACGACGAAACCGCTGATTGCGATCGTCGAATAGATCAGCTTGCCCAGGATGCCGTCCCGCACCTTGCCGCTCAGTACACACCAGGTGGCCCAGAGCGAGATCAGGCCACAGGCCATCGAGTTGATAAGTTCAAGGTTCATGGTGGATTACCTCCGCCGAACCGCTGGCGAATGAGCGCCCAGATGTCCGCGGCTTTGATGGCGCGATTGATGGCTGCCAGGAGCGAACCACCGAAGGTGCCCAGCAGGAAGCCAATGCCGGCGACGATCTTCGGCTCAGTGACATTCAGGTACGCGCTCACCATGCTCGTCAGGTAGAGAGAACAGGCAACACCTGTGGTGAGAAACACCAGCCAGGCACGCCAGTCCGACAGATCGTCCTTGTGCCACCAACTGGCAACGATGGCGCCGACCAGTCCTGCGATCAGCAATTCAAACCTGTCGATCTTGTCGAGCAGGCGCTGCAAATACTCCATGCGCTCGACTCCGTGGTGGGCATGATTGAATAAAAAAAGCCCGCTCGGTGGCGGGCATATGGCTCCGTGCTATCGTCAAAGCCCCTATAGCAAATCGATGGACCGAGCCATGGCAAACTTTATCGTTACATTTCATATTAAATCTGATGATACTTACAGCGAGAGATACAGCTCATTTATAAGCAAAATCAATGAGCTGTGCGAAAACAAGCAATGGGATGAAACGACATCTTTTTTCTGCTTCGAATCGAATTTGGCAGCAGACGGCCTTTGCTCAGCACTCTGGACTGGAAGTAAATTCAGCGAGACAACAGATATCATGGTTGTGATCGACGTTTCGAACAGGAAGCGGGCGACAAAGGGGCCTCTTAAGTACCCAAACCTGCTTCAAAAGTATCTAGGCTTTTGACAGCGCTTAAATCGAAGTAGGAAGTTGCGATTCGATGTTGCTCACCCGAGCTTCATAACGAGCAAGCGTTTCCTCGTTGAATCGCAGATCCTCAGCGAGCTGTTTTTCTCGCGCCGCTGCTTCCACATGCAGCCGCACCACTTCAGCAAGCTTCGCTTCTTGCGCAATTACAGACTCAACGGCTTGGCGGTATTCGCTCTTCATACTCAACTCCATAACCTGCGGATTTGAATCAGCCCCAACAGCACTCCCAGCTCAGAGCGATGGGTGTGGAGGAGCCGAAAACGAAAAAGCCCCAGCGAGTGCTGGGGCCAAAATCATTAAATTGAATCAATAAAAGAAATACAGTCTAGACGTGTGGTCAAGGCGGGGTTGATTTAGAGCTGCTGATCTTCAGCTCCTGCTCTTCCAGATCACTGTCATCTTTTGGTAACGATGCATACACCCCCTCCAAACGATCCTTCTCCTTTAGAGCCAAATCCTCGGAGTGATAGATTCGAAATGGCTTTCCATCCCTGAATACCACCCAGACTTCTTTGTCGTATCCTGCCGGATAAGGCGGCACGAAAATATCTTCTACATTTACCTTATCGACCGATAAGCCCGACATTGCGATCTCCTTATGCGTGATGCTGCCGCGCAGCGACTCCAGCATAAAGAAAAACCCGGCGCTTGGCCGGGTTCAGGTATTCGTGTGCGTGTTGCGTGAATTGCGCACTATGGGAAAAGTACGCGCAATATCCCGTCATGTCAATATTTTTATGCCGCGTCTTCTTCTTTTTCCGCGTGAATAACCTGCCATACCGGTTGTTGAGCCTGAATATCCACTTCCTTAATGACTTCTTTCAGGGATTCCCACAGGTCGAGCCAGTCACGCGTCCAGTTCTTCGGGTCAATGGTCACGCCGAAGAATGTCTTCATCTCGGCGGCGACACGGGCCGGCCCCCACTCCGCCGCACCGACCACCTCCCCCTTGTACGATTGCAGCGCCAGGGTCACCAGGTACTGCGCCTTCACGCGCTTGGCCGAAGTGAGGTCTGGCAGCTTGGCGTGGGCGGTGATCAGCAGTACGGCGTTCATGACGTGCCGCATGGTCATCGCCGGGTGATAGAGGTAATGCCCGAACTGCTGCACCTGGAACGGTAGCGTGTCGATGGCGCGCAGCACTTTACCGATCATGGCCAGGTGCGCGGCGCGGGCAGTAGATCGGCCAACCGGCGTGCGGCGCGTCTCGCTGATGCTGATCCGCTCGCGCACGATTTGAATACGCTCTTCCTTATCATCGCCGAGTGCGGCGAACACGGCTTCATGCCGGCGCATCCGGGCGCCTTTCTTCACCGGTGCCGATTCTGCTCGGTCGATTGCCGCAGCGCTGATCGACGCGTTCGATTCGTGCTGCGCTTCAGTCCATACCTGTCTTGCATCGATCAGTTTCATGCGGCTTCCCCTTTTTTCAGCTCTCTTGTCTTGGCCCGGTATTCGGCCTTGATGGTTTTGATATTCGTCATGCACGGCTCCTTCCGTTGTGGGTGATCTTCGCTGCGAACAAAGCATCGAAGTCAGACTTGCCCGCCCTCTTCCTCGCCCTGATGGTCGCGCCGCTGACAAGGACGCGGGGATCACGTGCCCACTGCTCTGCGGTAAGTCTCTTTCCTTCAAACTCAACCAGATCAAGCCCGCTACGAAGTGCATGGCTTTCAGGTGTGACGCCTCGCTTCACATTGCATCCGCGACAGAGAATCCGGAGATTGGTGCGGGCATTGTTCTGCCGGTTTTCGTCTACGTGGTCGACGTGACAGGTGAGCCAGGTCTCATGCTTCCCGCACAATTCGCAATCACGGCCGCCCGGACCGACATCGGCCCACATGACATGGCGATGCTCGAAGACGTAACCGCCTTTGTCCGCAAGTGGATGACCAGGCTCGTACACTCGGACATAGCCGTTTGGCGTGATTACCCTTTGCTGGCGGCTTGTTGGAAGTTTTTCTGTAGTGCCGTTCCGCATTAGGCGGAAGTAGTGCATCTGGCAAAGCTGGGCGGCCTTGTACATGGCGCCACGGCTGCAATTCTCTACGCTGCATCGCATTGGGTTCGCGCCTCCAGCCTTTTGCATTTTTTGGTAAAGATGGACTTGAGCCTTTTGAGGTAGTCGATCTCATGACGGACCAGGCTCTGGTTGCGCTCCAGCCATTCCACCTTGTCCGCGCCGATCTTTTCGACCAAGCGAGGGCGGTAAACCATGATGTTTCCGCTCAGATGCGCATTGCACTGGGAGCAGGACTTGTTCATGTTCCAGAGGTTGAATCGCAGGTGCGCAGCGGCGCCCACGCTGCGGAAGTGCGAGCAGTGCCATTGGCCGCCCCAGCTCGCCGGCTTGTCGCAGCTGATGCAGCCCAGATGAGCATCACGCAGCCGCACGTAACGGTTGATGACTGCCTGAGCCTCCTTGGCGTGATCCGCCCTGCTTTTCAGCCTCTCCTTGCGCACCTGGATCTCGCGGCGGTCACGCTGGGCGATGGCCTTGCGAGCTCTCTCGGTGTTCGCCGGCGCCATGGCCAGCGCACACTTCGGACTGCACACTGCCTGCCCTAAGCGCTGCGGCGGGAAGCTGATGCCGCACGCTGGGTTCTTGCACTTCTTCGGCTTCGGAGCCTTCCTCTCCTTGAGGGCTACGCGCATGGCTCAGCCTCCTTGGCTTTCTGCTGCTCGGGCTCAAAGTCGCCGCGCAGTGGCATGAGGTTCTTTTCGTGCTTGATGGCGAGGCAATCCTTGAAACTGCACAGCCATCCTCCCAATCCGGAAGCAGGCCTGAACTGATATGTTTTCCCCGAAGTAGGCGACACAACCACCTCGTCCGGCTGCACGAAGCGGATGATCTCGGCCGTTTCGCCCAAATGGCCTCCCGCAATCACCAGCGCCAGATCGCCCGGCTTGAAGTTATTGGTCATAGCGGCCGTCCCAGTGATCCGTTGCGCTCCACTTCACGCCATGCTCGGCACCGAAGGCATGCATTAGCTCGAACAGATCGCTGAACCACTTCTGGGATTGCTTGCGGGTGGATACGGCCATCACGACGAAGCCACCATCGAGGCCTGGCTCCGCGCGCTGCTTCTCCAGCGAGGCACTGAAAAGGCACTTCCAGTCTTCACTGGTCAGTTTCTTGCCGTGCCAGACCACCTGCTCTGATACGTCCTTGAGCATTGCCCACATCTTGCGGTTGCAGACGTCAGGGCGCTTCTCGTCCTTGATGACCACGATCTTGGGTTTGGTGAAGTCGGTGGCGTGCAGGACGCCCATGAGGCGGCTGATATCGCGCTGGCTGCGGATTGCGAACTCATTCATGGCTGCACCGCCTTGCTCATGGCTGTGTCGATTGCCAGATCAATGGATGGTTTGCCATCAGCCACATACAGATCGCCAGAAAGGATTCGCTCAAGCGCGCACGGGAGCTTTGTCTCGCCGAATTTTTCGCAAAGGAACCGATACCGCTCGGCGTCGTGGCGATACGCTTCAATTGTCGTGTATTGCCTGTCGGCTTCTCTGGTAAGCGAATCAACCTCTGCCTTGAGGTGCTCAATCTCCTTGAGCGTTCCAGCCTTGGCATCCGCCGCTGCGGCATCGGCAATCCCCTTCACCGCTTCGGTAACGGCCGCGCGGATGATCTGGCGCTCCGGCGATGCAGAAAGTCGATCGTTCTCCGCCAGCAGCTCCAGCGCCACCTCCTCCACGGTCTTCTTCCCGAGGAATTCTTGCAGCGCCTCGGTGTTGCGCTTCCAGTCTGCGCAGTCGGCGCGGTAGGACGCGGCTTCCGCCCACAGCAGCTTCTGGAGTTTTTGTTTATCAATGCTCATTGAGCCGCACTCCTTGCTTCCAATTGTTCGGCCTGCTGAATGAGCAGCGCCCGGCGATACGCCAGCTCATTGGCTGCCAGAATTCGCAGTTCTGTTTTTTCCTCGTCGGAGGCTTTGCGCATGGCCAGCATCGAATCCTTCACCGCGGCGAGCCTCTCGCGCAGCTTTGGCGAAGGCCGCGCAACCTCACCGGTGAGCAGCGCTACGACGGCCCGACCGTCTTCAGTGACCGGCACGACATTCAAGTCGGCCAGGTACTGCTGAGCGCGCTCCTGAGGGATTCGCTGCATCTGCACGGCATTGGTGATCGCCTGTGTGCGGCGGTTGGCGTCGAAGCCGACCGACACATGCCAGTTCACTTCCTTGCTGTCCTCCCGGGCCTGCCCCACCAGCCGCTCGTAAGCACTGTTGAACGCCATGCGCGCGCCGACCTTGTCGCCGGCGTCGAGGACAGGTTTCGCCGCTGCGAGTGCGAGCTGGATCTCGTCGGTAAGCACCACGGTTTCGAATTCATCGTTGGTGGTCATCGCGATCGCCCAGGCCTCGTCCTTGCCCGGGCGCCCGTCGGCGATCTGAACTCGCTGGAGAATGTCAGCCATTGCCAACTTGCCTCTCACTTCACAGCGGCAGGCCTTCAGCGCGGCTTTCACGACCGGTACCGGGTAAGCGCAAAGGTCTTCGGCCATGATCGCCGCGGTGCCTGGGTTCATTTCCTGACCCATGGCCTCGGCGGTGGCGCATATCGCAGCAGCGAGCCCGGCAACCTGTTGGTCGTTCATTTCAAAGGTATTCATTGCGCTCTCCCGCTTGGCGCTTGGCCAAGACCATTTGCGCGGCCTGCTCGGCGGCGGAAACGTTCGCTTCGGTGCGTTCCATCTGGCGCGCGGTTGTTCCGTTGATTCGCTGCCCTGTCACCCACTGGGTGTGGTAGCTCTCGGCATTGGCCAGCAGCTCGTTGAGGCTGTGGCATTTGCGCAGAACGGCGGCATCGCTGGTTTTCAGGAAGTGAGCGGCGACGTGATGGGCGACATCGGCGCCGAGGCGGTCGACCAATTGACCGAGCTGTCCACCGACCTTGGCGTTCCACACAGGCCAAGTGCTGTAGCGCTTGCGGTAGGCCATGGCGTAGTTCGCCCACACCTTAAAGGTTTTGCAGGACTGGTCTTTCGGGCCCGGCATGTCAGCGGGAATCTCAACCCGTGGCGTATCGGTGCGATCAACCACCAGCACCAGATTGCGGGCCGGCTTGTCCGGGCTGCCTTGCAAGTCCTGACTGGTATCCTGATTGGTACCCTGATGATTGGTATTCTGATTTGTCGGAGATTTTTCCGACCCTTGCTCGGATTTTTCTCCGACCTTGCTCGGATTTTTTTCCGAGGTAGATCGGATTTTTTTCCGACCTTCGTTCTTTGGTGGGGTCGGATATTTTTCCGACCCATCCAGTTTCTGATTCCACTCGAACGCCTTCTCGGTCAGGCGGAACAGCGTGATGTTCGAGGTGCTGGAAAGCTCAATCAAATCCGCCTCTTCCAGGGCCTTCAACATGCGGTAAGCAGTGTCTGGCTTGTCAGTAAGCAGCGGCAGCTCTTGGATGATCTTGGCCTTGCTCAGCGCGAAGAAGATCCCGTCGTCAGTCTTGATTGGCTTGGTCCAGCTCGGGCAGCCGTAGACGAAGGCGAACAGCAGGGCCTGCTGAGAGTTCAGCCCCCACTCCAACGCCTTCACCTGATTGATCGTGACGGTGAATTGCATATCAGGCCTTCCCGACCAATTTGGCCAGTTCGAGGAAGCGATCCACGTACCAGTGAGGCTGCGTCTCGCGTGGGGATTGGGAGTTGGTCAGGTTCTTGCCGTAGGTCATGCCCTTCTCGGTCACCGACCAGAACGGAACCATTTCCTGTTTGGAGTTCTTGCGCTGGAGCTGCCTCAGAAAGCCCTTGGTTTCCAGTGCGCGGTTGAACCCAGCGGGAGACACGCGAATGCCGTTGTCTTTCAGCAAGGCCGTGGCTGACTTGGTGGACATAGAGGATCCGCCGGTAGCATCTGGCGCGGCGTCGACGGCGTAGCCTGGGAGAAACTTCGGGTCAAGACCGTTGTTCTGGGCGATCTTCGTGAGCATGGCCATCTGGCAGGATGGAGCCGGCTTCAGCAGGCGCGTAAAGCACTCCATGATGGCGATCTCGCCAACGACCTTGGTGCCATTGAGCAGAACCTGCTCGCGGGCGCCCTGCTGCTGCTCCAACTCCCGCCAACGGCGAATCACCTTCATGCGCATCGGGGCGCTGTAGCCGGTGAGCAGGCAGTCGGTGTGTTCGCGGTCGAGCATGTATTCGACCTGCTCCCGGTTTTGACCGTCCAGATAGATGTGCTCAAAACTGAGTACATCTAATTTCAGTTCTTTCAGCATCGCAGCGATGTCGCGCTTCACGTTGGCGTGCCGCTTGCCGGTGACGTTAGCGATCTCGCGGGAGGACATCGTAGTACGCGACACGTTTTCAGAATTCGAAAAACGTGTCGCGTCACTGTTGGGGGTATTGCTCGAAGTAGGTTGGCTATGCATAATCGGCCTCATCAAGTGGTAATGAATTAGCCGGGGCGCAATCCCGGCTTTTTTGTGCCTGCGATTCAGGCAAGCTTCAAATTCGGTTTGTGTTTCGCCAGCAAGGTCTCAGCCTTCCGCCCCAATTCCCCCGCTCGCGCCTCAACCTGGCGGCATTGCTCGGCAAAAGCAGGCAAGTGCGGCAGGTCCTCTTCGCACATCACTTGGTCGTCAAAGACCTCGCTGCCTGTGTCGATCACATCGCCCAGCGCGCGGATCAGTGCACCGAAGCTTTTATTGGCGCATTGGTCGCTCTGCATTTGGCGGGCGCCGGTCAAGCCATGACGGCCGGCCAATTCGTTGATGCATTTGTCGCGGAACTCAGGCTCCAGAGCATTCACCCAGGACTCTTCGAGCCATGACGGCATTTCCTGATCACCACAAAGCCAGCGCTGAACACGCTTGAGCCAGCGGCCGGTTGCCTTGACGAACTCGGCCACGTCGTTCTGTGTAGTCAGCGCCGCGAAGTCCGGGACCTCTTTGGCGGCGGCCTTTTCCGGGCACGACAGGTGCAGTTCGCGGCTCAGCGCCTGGGCGAAGTCGTCTTGGCTCAGGCTCGTGCGTGCGATCTGGTTTGCAGCATGGGCAACCAGCACCTGATCACGGGTATGTACGGTGTGTCTGGAACTGGACGTTTGCATGGGGACTGCTCTCTTCTAATCTGGCTTCAACGGATTGGCGGACAGGGATGTCGCTTAGGCGGCCATCTCGGCCCAAGGAAACGACGGACACAGCTTTTCTTTTTTGAAAGCACCTTCGGTTAGCGCCTCCGCTCGCTTGGCAATAACCGGAGACATGCCGTGCTTCCCCCGAACCCAACCGGAAACGGTGCTTTGATCAACCTTGAGCTTTTCGGCGGTGGCCTCCTGGGTGCCGAAGTAGTCAACGAGGCCCTTGTAAATAGCGTTCATGATGCCCCTCCATACGGGAATACCCATATAGTAGGTTATGGGAATACCGATTTGCAAGGGTATGGGAGCGCCCGTAATACTTCACGGATGGAATTTAAAGACCGACTCAAAGCCGCCCGCCGCCACGCCAAGCTCAATCAGACTGAGCTTGCAGAGCGCGCCGGCCTCACGCAAACCTCAATCTCCGATCTGGAGAGGGGGAAATCGAAGGCAACGGCCTTCGCAGCTCAGATCGCCACTGTATGTGGAGTATCCCCGATGTGGCTGGCTGAAGGTGTGGGCGACATGCTCAAGGGAGTGCCTGATCAACAGACTGAACGCATCCAGCCGAGCGTGAAACTTGCCACCATCGAAACCTGGGATGACGAAACCCCACTCGATGATGACGAGGTTTACGTCCCCTTCCTCCATGAGGTGGAGCTGGCAGCCGGATCCGGAAAGTTTGCGATCGAGGAATGCGACAGCTCGCGGCTGCGCTTCTTCAAGAAAGACCTGCGCCACAATGGCGTCCAGTTCAGCAACGCAAAGTGTGTCAAGGTTGGCGGCAACAGCATGATGCCCGTGCTTCGCGACGGCGCCACGGTCGGCGTGAACGTGGGGAAAAACTCACTGAGCGATATCGTCGACGGCGAGATGTACGCCATCAACCACAACGGCCAGCTTCGCGTGAAGCAGGTCTACCGGATCCCGATCGGGGTCCGCCTGCGCAGCTTTAATCGTGACGAGCATCCGGACGAGGATTACACGTTCCAGCAGATCCAGGAGCAGCAGATATCGATTCTGGGGCATGTGTTCTGGTGGGCGATGTATTCACGATAGTGTCTAGAAGCCGTCAGCATGAATCGGAGCGTCGGCTGATTCGTTCCGTCATTTTTTGTCGAGCTCTACGGATTGGATCCGTTTGTGTGATAATGGCACATTGACCTAGGCCAGCCTTCAGAAACTGAGTAGGCGGTGAACAATTTCATACAAATGTGTCGATCAGAGAAGCTTGCGCCTCGTCTGATGGGCAAATAATACTTTGGCCTTCCTAACCATTATGGTTAATACTACAAGCATTCCGCGGTTCAACCTTAAGGCGATGCAGCTAGCAGCAGGCCTTAAGGATGGGCTTTCGATCACCTCAAGAGCTCGTCAAGACGCTGAAAATCTTGGCAAGGACTTCGAGGAGGTTCGAAAAATTGTCCTCGGGTTGAGGCCCTCAGACTTCGACCATGTCTGGATAAAGAGAGACGAGAAGAAGCGCCTGATTCTGAACGCACAAGGCAAGGAGATAGCAATGGACGTGTACTCTCCAAGGATAGTCGCCCCGAACGGGGAGGAATGTAGCGTGTACCTCAAGCTTATGCTTACGGCCACCGCTATCGCGATTACCAGTATCCAATCATTTCATCAGCACAGAAAATGACAAACCAATGCCCGTTTTGCTTGAGCGAAAACTCGCTTCAAGAACAGACCTATGAATTTAGTGCTCACCCAATGCCAGGGCGCACTATAAAACTACGTCTCAAAAATGAGGTTTGTACATATTGCGACGAAGAGATTGAGTCCCCAAATATAGCTCTACAAAATAACGCAATCATTTCTGATGCAAAACTTAAATGGCTAGCAGAGCATATCGAAGTTGATAGAGCCATCGGCTATTTAGTTAAAGAGCTTAGAACAAACCTCGGCGTTACTCAGAAAAAGTTTTCTGAGATCACTGGCGCCAAAGGCGTTTCAATTTCAAAGTATGAGCTTCATACTCTAAAACCGTCAGCATTAGCCAGAACACTTTTTACAGTATTAGCAGAAAGCAAAGAGGCTAGAGACGCTTTACTATCTCGAAGTTCATGCAAAGCTTTTACAAACGAAAATAGTTTAGGCATACATTACGCCTCCGCACGCGAGATCATTACCGTTTTCGGAGACACTACAGCTACAGCCACATCAACTACAACAGGATTGTCACTGGTAAATTCGATTGTTGAATTCATCGACAAAACCATTTGTGGCGCCTCTAGACTACTGGAGGCAAGCATGATCCAGCTGGAGCTCAGCGACGAAGCGGAACCTAGGCCTGCGACAAAAACGCGCCGCTCATCACAAAACCTTGTATCGGTGTATTAAATGCTCAAAAAAGCACCAACGCCAATAAACTTCATAATATGTGAAGATATCCGACAAGAAGCTGGAAACAAAGTTTCTCTGCTCGGAGTTTACTCAGACGGAATCGTATTTGAAGCGACTCCAGAGAATACTTCACCACCTATGCGAGTTGCGCAATTAGCCATATATGCAACATTTGGAAATCTTGAGGCCGCATGTGCGCTAGACTTCAAAATAGTTGACCCTAATGGAAAAGTCACTTTTAAATCCCCACACACTGAACAACTGAAAAGTGGGGACGGCGTCACTATGGTTGGTTGCAAATTTGTCGGTTTAGAATTTAAGAAGCAAGGCACCCATAAGGTAGTGTTCCTCTTCGATGACAAACCAGTTGAATTCAACTTTACTGTGTCCATTGATAGAACCAAGACATAGCCAAACCCAAGAAAACAGTCCGGCCAAGAGCCGGACTGTTTTCGTATCACCCCTCGCTAATGCTGACCGACGCCTTGTAAAAATTTGACCAGGCCAAGCCGCTGAACCCCAAAATACCGGCTACGACATTCCCATTCTGTTTAATCGCTGAGTAAAGCCCGGCAATCCAGCGCGGTGTCCCCTCCATAAATTTCCCATCTACGCCCAGATAAGCGCTTCCCAGTAAAACGACCGCAAGAGCTGCAATAGCCAGTACTACGGTAGCCACGCCCCAAGCCTTCATACCAAGCTCGCTCGAACTCATAGCCTGATCCCTCAGATGTGTACCTCAAGTAAAGCTATAGCACGCGATCCGAGGGCTTGTACTCCCCTCCTCCGGCCAATGGTGGCGCACAGCCACGATGGTAAAATTTCGGCTCAATTGATGGAGGGATCCGATGAGCAAGAGAACTATCTTTTTTGCAGGGGCTCTGCTTTTTTCGAGCGCTTCAGGCGCAGGGGTATTCAAGGATGAAGTTGATCGGTTCACTGATAACCGATCTGTTTCTTGGATGGCCATGCCGTCTCAACCTGAAGAATTTTCTTTTTCGATCCTTGCGTTTTACCCAAAGGGCTACACGACTCCCTACTCGTACCGCATTCAGCTTTTGACACGTTCCGATCAGTGGCAGTACCTAGATTGCCACCACACAGACTGGTTGGTCGATGGTAAGCGTGATCCATATCTTGAGATGAAATACGAAAACTCCACGGCGGGATCTTCGACGCTGGAGAGCTTTAGCAAAAGAGTAGATCGCACAAATATTGAGCGTCTGGCCTCATCCAAACTCATTGAATTCAAGGTCTGTGGCAAAGAGGGAAAGGTTTCCGAGCAAGACATGGTGGGACTGAGAAAGGTCGTAGACGCCACCAAATAGAATCCACTCCATCGCAGCCCGCTCAGTACGGGCTTTTTTGCGACCAAAAATACGGGAGAGCCAAATTTTATGGGAATACCCATTGACACTAAATATGGGAGTGCCTATATTTCACACATCGCAGCGACACACAGCCACTGCGAAGGGCCTCAACAGACCCGCCGCTCTTTAACAACCAGCGCCATGAACGACTACCCGGCCAGTCCGGTTAGGTCACTCCCGGCTCCATCGGTGGGAGGTCAGTAAACCGATGAACAAAACCGCACTTGCCTCTACCGGCGACCGGCGATCCGACAGGCCCGAAAGCCTGCCAACGCGCAGCCCACTGCGACGGCGGACGAGGTGTTGACCGAACTGAGTGAATGACCTGGTAAGCGGGTGCGGAGAAAGACCACAGATTTACTGATGCCGCTTCGATGAGGCGGCATTGGAAATCAACGGGAGTCACAAAATGCTCAACATCAACGAAGCTGAACTGAAGAAATCCATCGTGTCGAACGTCGCCGATCAGTTGCTGCGAGAGGATGAAGACCTCTCGGAGATGGTGGCGAAAGAGGTGAAAAAGCGCATCGACAAAATCTTCGATGAGCGCGTTACCTCGCAGATCCAGATGGCGATCGACGAAACCATCAATGGCTCGTTCGAGCGTGAATATCGCCGGGTGAATCATTGGGGCGATCAGGAGGGTCCATCCACCACGCTGCGCAAGGAACTGGAGAAAACAGTAACCGCCTACTGGAACGGCAAGGTAAACCCAGGGGATGGCAAGCCAGCATCTAGCGATTACAACTCAGTCACCCGGGCTCAGTGGCTTATGACCAAGATCTGCGCCGAAGACTTCAGCAAGCAAATGCAGCAAAGCGTGGCGAACGTAACAGGCGCCCTGAAAGACGGCTTGCGCAATCAGCTTGCCAATCAAATGGACCACATGCTGAACGACCTTTTCAAAATCAAAAGCCTGCAAGACCAAGGAAAGGTTGAAAAGCCGTATTGAACAACCAGCGCCACGACAGCCTGTCGTTAACTGCCCTTATGCAGCGATGGTTGAGAGCGTGGGTGGTCACGCTGAAAGCTGCCTTGAAACCACCCGATCCTCTCTATGAGAGCGCATCGGTTTGCGATCTTCCAGACAGGGCGCCCGCTCGCGAGGGAGGTGCTGATTGAAGTTCAGCGAGATCGCAATCTGATGCGGACAAAATTGCGGCCTATAACCGCCCACCTGCATCACCCATTCAATAGGTGGCCACTGCCTGCCCAGTGAGCGAGCAATAGGAGGATGACCATCATGTAATAGTGATCGATTCACTTGCGCGGCGCGGCAAGCCTGAAGGCCGGCGCCCAACACACATACAGGCAGCGGACAGTAGGCCGTCGATGTCACCGCGCATCGGCCGAATGAGGTAGGCCACCCCAGCGCACGAAGACAACTTGACGCTGCAAACCCGGTCTGTCGCCAGCAGCGAGACCGGGCCACCCTCCCCCGACCATTCCCGAATGCACTCCCCTCCGCGCCCAACGGCAGCCAACGGAGCGAACGAGTGCATCCGAGTTTTGTTGGATCAACACCCGCCACCACGGAGGCGACCATGGCAACCAGCTATGCAGACAGTGCGCAGGCCCGACAGTGGGATCGGCGCTTTGATGAATGGGGGCGCCCCAAAGCGCTGAAGGTTGAAGACTTCCACGACTACGAAGCCGTGGCGCAAGAATGCACAGAGCGTCAGGCGCTGATAGCAGCTCAAGAGTTGGTCGACCGCAAGGCGCGGGCCAAGCGAGTCGCGGCAGCGGTGGTCGCCTACGGCGAATTCTGGGGGCTCAAATGAACATCCAGCAGCGTGACCATCAAACGGCGGTGACCTGGATCGAGGGCGAGATCAGCAACATGATCCGCGACCTCGGCAAGCCCAACGCCAGCGCCGCCGCGACATCCTGCATCACCCTGGCCTTCATGCTTCGCGCCATTGACGACGCCGAGCACCGTCACTTCCGCGCACGCATCGACCAGATTTACGCCACCTACAACGCCTCCGCCTCGCAAGGAGCTGCAGCATGACAACGCCTCCGGTAAAAACGCTTCTCGATGAGCAGCTGGAGGAAATTGAACGCAGCCTCGCGGTTGTCGGCGCTGGTATCCCTCGTGAGCTTCCTGTTTCGGCGCATCCTCCTCCACTGGTGGCGGCCATCAAACAAGGCCGAATCGCTGTGAGGGCTCGGCCATGAAAATCATGTTCTGGTGTCTTGCCGCTGGCCTGCTGGTGGTTATGGCTGCATACAGTGCGGCTCGCGATTCGTCCAGCGTGTGCCAGGTGCCGCGCTCCACCACCTATCAGGTGTTCCGATGACCAGCCTTCAGCGTGCACGCCGCATCCTGATTCGGCGCGGCTCGCTTCGAGTCCTCTCGATTTACACCTTCCTGATGCTGCTCAGCGCCCTCGCCGACCGCATCACTCAATAAACAAGCCCACCACAAGCTGCGCTCGGCGCGGCAAGGAACCGTCATGTCCGCAAAAGCCCAACAAGCACCTTTGCAAGAGTCCATCGAAATGACCGCTGTAGCGCCAAAAGTAGCTGTCACCGATATTGCTGAATATCGGCCGCATGAAGAACAAATCGTCCGCTTGGAAACGACCTACGCGAACCTCGTTGTCGACTGCTCTACCAGTGAAGGCCTGGCGAATGCGAAAGAGGTTCGCGTCGATATTCGCGATGTCCGCTACGCCCTGGCCAATACCACGAAAACGGCGCTGATTCCCTATCAACAGGCGGTTAAAGACGCGCAGGCTCGCGTCAACCAAGTGAAGGAATTCGGTGAGGCGTTGAAGGATCGCGTACTGGCGATCGAAGCGCCTGTAGACGAGGCAATCAAGGCCGAAGAAAAGCGCGCCGCTGACGCCAAGGCCGAACGCGAGCGTGTCGAGGCTGAGCGTGTCGACGCCATTCGGGCAAAAATCAATCGTTTCAGCTCCGTCGCTGCTGCATATGCAAGCCGTAGCGCTGCCGATGTTGCCAACGTCCTTCTGAGCGTCAAAGAGTCGGTAATCCTGCCAGACGAATACGCCGAGTTCGAAGCGGAAGCCACCATTGCCCGAGACAACGCTATTGATCAGCTTGAAGTACTGCAAAGGGCTGCTGTTGACCGCGAAGAGGCGGCAGCCAAGCTGCTGGCCCAACAAAAAGAGCTGGATGAACTGCGTGAGAAGCAACGCATCGCCGATGCTGAAGCAGAAGAGTTGCGCAAGCAGCGCGCCGAAGAAGATCGCCTGCGTTTGAAGAAGCAGCAGGATGAACTCGACCAGCAGCGCCGCGATATGGAAGCGCAACAACGCCAGCAACGTGAGCAGCAAGAAGAACAGCAGCGCCAGCAGCGCGAACGCGATGCGCAGTATCAGCGCGACCAAGAAGAGTTGGCTCGCCTGCGCGCACTGGCTGCAGCACCCGCTGCGGTTGCAGACGTCATCACGACACCCGCCGTTACCGACACACCGTCAACAGCTGCAGCGGGAGCTGATCCGGTTCCAGTGACTGACGAAGTGGCTAACTCGAACATGCCGAGCGCCGACGAAGTGGTCGAGGTCGTGGCCATGGCCTTCTGCGTCACCAATGACGAAGCATCGGCCTGGCTGCGCGCCCTGTCGTTCTAACAAACCCTGAAATCACCCCGGAGGCCGGCCAAAGTCGTCGGCTATGGAGTTAGGAATGAACGCTCAAACCCAGATTGCTACCGTACCAATGGACACAAGCCCGACGGGCCTGATCCTCAATCGCGACAGCATGCAGTCGATGACTGAACTCGCCGGCATCATGGCAGGCGGCAAAACCACCCTGCCAAAGCATTTCCACGGCAACACTGCCGACTGCATGGCAGTGATCATGCAGTCCATGCAATGGGGCATGAATCCCTTCCAGGTGGCGCAGAAGACATTCATCGTCAACGGCGGCCAGCTCAGCTATGAAGCACAGCTCGTCAACGCGGTGATTACCACGCGAGCGCCGACCCTTGATCGAATCCATTACGAGTGGTTCGGCGACTGGGACAAGATCATTGGCAACTTCCGCGAAATCGAAAGCAAAAAGCAAACGGATGATCACGGGCAGCCGAAGAAATACCGAGTCCCAAACTGGAATATCAACGACGAGAAGGGACTCGGCGTCCGCGTTTGGGCGACGTTCGTTGGCGAGGACGCTCCCCGCGAACTGACCACCTTGATGACTCAGGCGCGAACCCGGAACTCTACGCTATGGGCGGACGATCCGAAGCAGCAGATCGCGTATCTGGCGCTCAAAAAATGGGCTCGTCTGTATTGCCCCGACGTGATTCTGGGCGTGTACACCCGTGACGAGCTGGACGACGGCTACGCGCTTCCGGAAACGGATGTTACCCCACGATCTACCAACGAAAAACCAGCAGATGTGGGAGCTGCGTCGGTTCCTCAGGGCGACACCACTGACGCAACAAGTGACCTATTCGAGCAGCTGAAAAAGATCGCTCAAGAACAAGGAATTGATGGCTACGAAAAGGCCTGGAAGGCGTTGAAGCCGCAGCAGCGCGGCGCTATTGGCGTGACACGTCACGGTGAGCTGAAGTCGATTGCACAGACAATTGAGGCAGAGTTCACAACCCTCAATGAAAGCTCAAACGGCAGTGCGAACGACGATGTGCAAGGCGGCGAGCAATGAACGCCTCAGTAGACCTTCAACGCACCGAACAGTGGCATCAGGACCGCAGCGGGCGCCTAACGGCAAGCAGGTTCAAGGATGTGATTGCTTGGGGTGATCGCGACAAGCACGGGAAGCGCAAGCCGCTCGCGGCCCGCACCACTTACATGCGCGAACTGGCTTTTGAACGTCTGGCGAACAGATCGAAACATTCGGTCAGCAGCAAGTCGATGGCCTGGGGGACTGAGGTTGAGCAGTCGAGTCACGACTTTTACGAAATCCTGACCGGCAATACCGTCATCAAGTCGGGCTTCTTGGTTCATCCAAAATACGACTGGTTGGGCTGTTCGCCGGACGGCTTGATTGGCGAGGACGGCGGCATTGAGTCGAAGTGTCCATTCAATGAAGCCGTCCACGTCCGTACCTGGCTCGAAGGAATGCCCGACGAACACAAGCCGCAGGTTCAGGGCTGCATGTTCGTCACGGGCCGGGAATGGTGGGATTTCCTGTCGTTCGATCCGCGCCAAGATGAAGACTGCCGCCTATACATCGAGACCATCAAGCGCGATGACGAGTACATCGCGATGCTTCATCAAGAGCTGGTTCAGTTCAACCTGGAGCTGGGCCGGATGGTTGACGAAGTAGCGGACAGAGCGCGAGCGCAAGCCCATCGATTAGGAGCCTGAGCATGATCAGCAATCACCTCAACCTCGTCGAGCAGCACCGGCCGGACGCCGAGTCGATCGCTGAGCGAATCGCGCAGTACCTGGCCGCCGGCGGGCGGATCGACCAACTGAAAAGCCCGCCGCGCAATCCGCTGCCGCCGCCCCGCTCGAAGAAAATAGACCCTGAAACGGTCCTCAAGCGTCGGCCGAAACCGATATCGGCCGCCGAACGCAAGGCGCTGCGCAAAATGGCGGACTCGCTATGAAGTCGAAACGCAAACCCAACAACGGTTTCGCCCGGGCTGAACGCAGCTGCCGGGCGCTGCTTCGAACCAACCACGTCGCGGTCGTGAACATCGACCGCCAGCGGCAGCCAGATCATGGCGAACTGGAAGAGCTGCCGGCAGATCCGCAGTCTGGCGATCGCCAACGCGATCTTCGATTTCTCCTACCACTGGACGATCTACATCGCCGCCATGTGTCGAGACGAACGCGGTGCCGAGTACATCAAGTCGGTGGAGATCTCGCCCGAGGGCATCTACAAGGTCGAGCGCCTGACCGATGCCATCGAGCATTACTACCTGGAGCTGCGCAACAGCGCGAACACGAACCATCTGGTTGCGTCAGGCTGGATCGCCATCCCCGATGAGATATCGATGGACGAAGCACAAGCCGCGAAGCTGTTCTACGCCGCCGGAGCCTGGCATCAGGTGAAGGTAGCAGCGTGAGACGTTTTCGCACCCAACAACGCAAACGACAGACCTGGCTGGACTTGCCGGCCAGCGGAATTGAAGAGGTAGGCCATGGCCAAGAGTGGAAAGGAAAGATCTGCAAAGAGCGCGGCGAAACGCAAGGAGCGCGGCGAGGAAGAATTGCGGCACCGTGTCCGCCAAGGGGAAAAACAGATGCTCTCCGAACTCATGGCTTGGACTGAGGACACTGAGCAGGCATCGGTTATGGCTGGAGCTCTACGCTATGTGCACTCCCTCGGTCCAGTCGGCGCACGCGAAGCTCTTCGTTCGCGCCACGAAATCGAAGTTAACGAGAACGTGGCGACAGAACTCTACGTTCGTGGCCAGCGCCAAGCATCACGGCTCGACGCTGAAGAGGCATAATCACCTAACTGGCTGCACCCGGCGAAGAGCCCCCCAGATACAATGCGCGAAGTTTTGCATCACCGGATTCTTCGCTAAATCAGACATAGGATCTCAATTTAGGACGATCAAGTTTTTTCCCAGCGCACTCGATATAAAGAACATCAAGTGCGGTAACTGCTTCCTTTAAAACATTCAAAGCATATTCAGGAAAGCTTTCCACATATTCTTCTAACAGTTTATCTTCAGAGATTCTGATAATCGAATTTCGAATATGCCCCGCCTCGGCGAGGCATTCGTAAGTAACCTTTGACTTTTCAAAAAGCTTCTTATCAATTACCGCTAAGTCTACGACTGCTTTATCGAATATAGACGTATAAACGTTCCAGAGAGGCCCATATTCTCCCTCCCTGCCTACGTGAACGGCTATCTGCTCAGACCCAGATGAGGTCCTCCTATACGAAATGCCAGTAAAATGCTCATCGTTAATAGCATGACAAATACTCGTCAAATAATTAAGTGTCCAAAGGTTCTTTTGAAGCTCCTCACAAAGAAGAATTTTATACGCTGATATTTTCCTCTTGCGCTCCGAGGACCGCTTAAAGAGTTCGACAACTTCCTTAACGATGAACAAAACCACAGCTGCTAGAACACTGACAGGCAGTATTGAGTCTATTTTGCTCTGCAATTCAATCATGAAGTCACGATCATCCAATCTCTTATCGATAGCACTTAATACCCCACCCCAAACCAAATTGCCACCACCGGTCACGGAGGGCGGCGCCTGACTGGAGATAATCCATGGACCACAACTGCGAATACGTGCGGCAGCACTATAAGGTGCCCGCCGAAATAGGCCGTCGAGTCATCGCCTATGGGAAGGCCGGCGTCATCCTGGCAGATCGCGGCCACTACATCGGTGTGGTGCTGGATGAAGACCCGAAGAAACGCATCGGCAATTACCACCCCACCCACGAAATGCAGTACGGCGAAATGGCCGAGACGCTACCGCTCAAGGAGTGGCTGGTTCTGCCGTTCAAACATGACTGGGACGATCTCGACTTGAACCGCGAGGCCCGCGAAGATCTGGTCAGGGTGTGGGCAGCCACTCGAAGTCAGGCCAAATACAAGGCCTACGAGCGGCTTCAGGATTACTGCCATAGCATCAAGGCGATGCTCCACTTCAAAGTCCGGCGAGCCTGAACCGCCCTCACCTATCGGGCAGAGGCGCCTACGCCAGAGCCATGAAAGTAGTTAGGTTCGCCTTCAAGAAGTCCCTGATTTCCTTTGCCCTCTCCATGGTTGTTCCGGGCGGAAGATCAAACCCGAATTCTTGCTCGGGAAAGCCATCATCAGCCTTATAAGACTCAATGCAGATAAATGGCTGGCCATCATGAAACTCCTTGATGGTGAAAACAGGTTGCATCCGCTTCGTCATGTTGCACCTCTCAATCCGGCCCCATGCCGGGCCGAACACAAATACCCCACTTATACGAATCACGCCAGCCGGCGAGGCAATCGGCTGTCTGGAGTAGTTATGAATCCCTACCTGATCACGGGTCCGGCCCAGATCGGCATCAGCGGTGGTCGCACCAGCGGGCATATGGTCTACAAGATCCTCGAAGCGCACGGAGGCTCCCTCCCGTCTGATGTGCACCTGTTCTTCCAGAACACTGGCAAGGAGCGCGAGGAAACGCTGGTCTTCATCGACCAAATAGCAAAGCGCTGGAACGTGAATATCGTCTGGATGGAGTGGTGCCGCGTGTATGGCCAGCCAGATGACGCGCCTTGGTACAAGCTGGTGGACTTTGAAACAGCCAGCCGCAACGGCGAGCCGTTCACCATGATGCTCGAGTACTACGCCGCCTACCGGAAAGCAGAGAAGAATCTGCCGCCGGTCCTGCCGAACTTCTCGAACAACATGTGCACCGCGTACCTGAAGGTGAAGATCGGCGAGAAGCACATGCGCGCTCTCGGCTACACCGAATGGGATTGCGTGGTTGGCATCCGTTACGACGAGCCGAAGCGTTACCACCGCATGATGGCCGCCAATGACCGCGGCGGCACCCGATGGGACAATGTCTGCCCCTCCTACACCGCCGGCGTCACGAAGGAAGATGTTGCCGAGTTCTGGTCGACGCAGCCCTTCGACCTCGGTATGAGCTCCGACTTCGGCAACTGTGACCTGTGCTGGAAGAAGAACGAAGGCAAGCTGATCAAGACCATCATTGATGACCCGTCGCGGGTGATCTGGTGGTCAGGCACTGAAGAGCGGTTCGGCCAGGTGTTCCGACAGGATCGCGCCGATTACAAAACAATGGGCTGGTCTGCCGAGCAACTTTCTCGGCAGACCGACTTTGATTTCGAATATCTCGCAGAAGATATAGATTGTTTCTGTGGCGACTAACTTTCTTCACGGACAAAACCAACACCTCCTACGTCGATAACACAATCGGGGATGAACCTACAAGTTCCTTCTGCGCCGTCGCGCTCGCTATAGATAACTTCAATAGCAGCTACATCACCCGGAGAATACTGATGCCACATACAGTTAAAATCAGAACTACTGCCTCGATCCAACGTTCTAAAAGTCGCGAAATGATGCTCATTTCCACCTTTATGAAGCACCAGTGTTAAACCGAATATTTGGGCGCCGTCATTGAACAGCCTACAGCTCACTTTCCAGTAACCCTCATCAAATTCAACTTTCACACTCTGCAGATGAAGAATCGGACGGAGGCTTCGTCGATATCTAACAGCCTCTTCAAGTCGGATTTCGCGCTCATGCTCAAGCGTTTTCAATGAAACTGTTGCCAACAGCCGCTGCTGCTCGACGGCGTTTCTTAATTCTTCGCCTTGGAAGTTCAAAGCAGCGGTCCCTTGCCGCAGTTCTATACCCTGCTGGAAGTATCCAAGCACAAGCCAGAGGATTGCAACAGGGCCGAAAGCTCCAGCTAAAAAGTCTCCAACCTCATTCAGGTCCATTGATTGTAATGTGTGAACACGATCACCAATTAGCCACCAACTGAACACAGCATATAAAACCGAAAGCGCAATCCCTATTAGAGCAAGCAATCTTCCCATGAATCTCTCTCCTTTTTCATTCTCCTTTTGAGTTTACCCCATGCATCGAGGACTCCCCATGCCCACCGAAAACCGGAATCACCCGGACGATCAGAATCTGATCGAGAACCTGCATCAACTTCATTCGGAGCGAATCTCCGATCAACTGGTCGCGTTTCAGGATCAGGCATACGCGATGGGCATGAAACGGGGCGAGACATTGGCCAAAGGCCGCGTAACGCTCACCGCCGACCGCGCCAACCGCCTGTACCTGGCCGGCCCGATGACCGGCTTCGAAGACTTCAACTTCCCCGCCTTCAACAAGATGGCCGCGGAGCTGCGCGCCCGGGGCTACGTCGTTGAGAACCCGGCAGAGCACGGCGTCGTCGACGGCGCGGACTGGGCCGACTACATGGCCTACGACCTGACCCGCTTCGGCCTCTGCGGTCAGGTCGCGGTGCTGCCCGGCTGGGAGATCTCGAAAGGCGCCCGGCTCGAAGTGCACATTGCTCGCGAGCTCGGCATGAAGGTTGTGAATGCCCATGATCTGGTATCGATGGAGATTGCATGATGCGCAACATACAAACCCGCGAAGGCTTTGAGTTCTGGGACAAGCTGAACGCGCTGCCCCGCTACGCCTTCCTGCTTTCACCATCAGGCAAGTCGGTGCAGAAGTTCGAAGACCAGGCCATGGGCAATTGGATCGACGCGCACGAAGCGCAGAAGATCGTCGATCAGGCGGAAGATCGCATCAACGAGCGTCAGGACGAGCTGCGCGAAGTGAACCGTCAGCTTGAGCAGTTCCGCGAACGTTGCCACGGCATCAAAAATCTATCGGCTATCGAGTCGCGTGATGACCAGCTCGCCGTAGCCCAGTTGAAGATCAACGAACTGCAGCAGCGCCTGAACGCAGCGGATCAGCTGAACGATGATCGTGCCGGGACTTGCGAATGGAGTCGCGAAGACGACAGCGGCATCTGGAACAGTGGCTGCGGTGAGACTTGGTCATTCCACGAGGACGGGCCGGAGGAAAACGGCATGCACTTCTGCCATTCATGCGGCAAGCACCTGGTGGTGGAGGTGGTTGAACAGGAACAGGATGACGACTGGCATATGAACCCGTGCAAGCAAGGTCACCGCGATGTCGGCGCGGCCGGCGGTGTGGCGGCGTGCAACCAGTGCGACGAGAAGATCGAAGCTGCCACCACGCAAGAAGCCTTCGAGCGCTGGAACGCGAGCCACCCGGCACCGCAGGAATGAAGCGCTTCATCCGCCGCAAGTTCGAAGCCTGGCTGATCCTGCTGGCAGCGAAGATCCTGATGGACCGCAACGTTCAGCGCTCCCCGGTCGTCTCCCGCCGCGACAACAGCGACATGTGGGCCATGGCGGAAAAGCTCGAAGCCATCGTCACGCGCATCAGAAAGAAATACCAGTAACTCCCTCCCCCTTCAAAGTCAGCCGCTATTTCGAGGACGCTGACTTAGGACTCGCACTTCCAGCAGCAGCCAACTGACGAGCTCGGCTTACGCCCCAAGCCATAGCTCTGGTCATTGATTCACCCGGACTTGGGTTAACGGTTTCTTCATGCAACGCCATGCCACCGGAAGCATAAACACCGATGAACATTTGAGTTTCGCCGGTACGAGATAGCCTGACCTGCACGTCGATGTGAGTTCCATTACTGAGAGTTTCATCATGTGTTCGGTTGTGGATCTCGGGATCTGCCCAAGCCCAGAAAATGTCGCCGCGAAGCCTCATACCGCCCTCCTGCCTGTTCCTTGATAGGGGCTTAAAACTCCTCCAAAGATAGACCTGATCGAACGAAGCGCAACGGCGCCGAAGCGGTTACGGACGGCTGGTTTCAATACCTCTACAGCTCCAATTCCCTTGTACATATTTTAGCCGCTATAGCGGCAAGGACGACCCATGAGTCAAATAAAGGAACGGCCGATCCTGTTCTCGGCGCCGATGGTGCGCGCCATTCTGGAAGGACGGAAGACGGTCACGCGGCGAACGGTCAAGGTTCAGCCGCATATCGACGCCAGTGGCAATTTCTGTGTAGGACGCTCCAACTACGGCCAGGACGGTTACGGCAAACCTGTGACCAAGCACTTCATCAAAGACTGCTGCCCCTATGGCAAGCCCGGCGACCGGCTTTGGGTGCGCGAGACCTGGGCTCGCGCTGGCAATGATGATCCGGGATATCTGACTTACCGGGCGACCTACCCAGCCTGTCTACCTCAGGACCTGGAAAACGTCCCACCGGCGAGCGACGTCCGCTGGAAGCCAAGCATCCACATGTTTCGCGCTGACAGCCGCGTTCTGCTGGAAATCACCGACGTCCGTGTCGAGCGGTTGCAGAACATCAGCGAAGACCAGGCCCAGGCCGAGGGCTGTTTCTTCACTGACTACGGCCGAAAGTGTGGCCACGGCGGCAATGGATGGAGGGAGGTCGGCGACTGCCCGGCGCCGAAGGAACATCACCCGCAGCGCGACGGCTGGATGTGGGACAGCACGACCAGTCATGAACAATGCCTTGGCTCTGCGCGCAACGCCTTCGGCAACCTGTGGAACACAACCGGCGGAGACTGGGACGCCAACCCCTGGGTCTGGGTAGTCGAGTTCAAGCGGGTGGCGCCATGATCGCACTCGGCTGGTTCGCCTACGTGTACTGCTACAAGAGACCGAAGTGATGAGCCCACCTTCAAGAGGTCGGAGTGTGTCCCTACATCTAAAGAGATGTTCGTGCAGACTCACTGAATCAATGTGCAGTTCACTTTGTCGAGCCATCGTTTTGCTTTTAAATTTAGGATGTCAATTTCGCAGCTTTCTTACAGATGTGTCTTGATCTTCGGGGTAAAAGTAAGGGAAAAGTTTCTTATCCAAGATAAGAGCTATAGCGGTCCCCTCCATGTAACCGTTTACGCAGCGGTTACCAGCGGGTGCGGCTTCTCTCCAAGGAATGATGTGCAAATCAACTTTAGTGATACCAGTCGCCCCCAAAGCATTTGCCTTGAATTTCAACGTGTTCGTCAGTAGTTGAACGTTCCCATCGGTTAGAAGCCCTGCAATACACATCTTTATGTGTACCTGTTTGAGTACCGTCCCGAAGCTCTCTGGGGTGCCGCCATACGCGCTATGTACCTCATGCACTTTTTCCTTAATGCTCTTCCACTCCGCTTCGGAAGCGGTCGCAGCAGTCTCTATGTCGTCACGCCGTGTATCCGGCAAGTGGCTTCCGCATCCAAAGAGAGAACCAATTAGTACAGCAAAGCCGACAGCATACAAACGCATCCATGAAACTCCCTAATTAGAAAGCCTCAAATGATAGCAGTCAGCTATCCGATAGAGCGACTTTCAGCCTTACCCCTCCCCCAACTCAACAGCCTGCCGGTGTACGGCGGGCGAGGTATCCCAATGTCCGAAGAAAAGAATGCATTCCGCGAGGCTGCTATCGAAGCCATCTCGGATATGGCTCAGCACCTGCCGCTTGATTTCGAGCTGCTGGTGGTGGCCTGCCGCCCCGGCAAGAAAGACTTTGACCTCGTGCTGCCGTCGCCCGAGTCGAACCTGAACAATGCCCTGGACGCGCTGCGCCGAAACGGGCTGAGCATCGACGGCGACAACGCCTACAAGCGTGACCTGCTGGATGCTGTGGTCGGAGCGCTGGCCCTCGGCGCGCAGAACAGCAACCCGCCACCGGCCGGACATTGGGGTCAGCGCTTCTGGGATATCGGTCGCGAAGAGCGCGGACTGCACGAAGAGTTGGTCGCCGCGCTGAAACTCAACCGCGAGAACCTGCGCGCCTGTCAAGCCACCATCCACCTAGCAGGCGGGTTCGACCCCGCATATGTCGACGATGCGCAGGCCGCAATGGCTGTTGCCGACGCGGTGCTGGCGAAGGCCGGCGCATAACCCTTCACCACCTTCTGCCGCCACGCGCGACATGGAGCATCACATGACCATCCAGTTTCTATCTCACGAGGAGGTTTGCGAGCTCACCGGCGCGCGGACCAAGGCAGGACAGATCCTCAACCTGAAAAAGAACGGCGTCCGCCATACGGTTAAAGTGAACGGCTGGCCGAGCGTCACTGCCATGGCCGTCACCGCCGTCGGCGCGTTTGAATCCGAAAAGCCCGTATGGAAATCACGTAAGGCCAGCTGACATGGGAAGACGACCAAGTAAACCCGGCTCGATCGCCAGGCTGCGGGAACGCAAGAAAGCCAGCGGCCGGGTGTTTTACTACTACGACACGGGCGGCAAGGACCGCAAGGAGATTCCGCTGGGCAGCGATTACGGCTTGGCGATCATGGAGTACGCGAAGCTTGAGCGTGATCGCACCGCAACCGATCTGGTCGCCAAGGTCATCACGTTCCGCTACGTCGCCGAAAAATACATGGTCGACGTCGTCCCCACCAAAGGCACGGCGACCCAAGCTGACAACAAGCGCGAGCTGAAGAATCTGATCGCTTTCTTCGACGATCCTCCCGCGCCGCTGGAAACGATCGAGCCGTTGCACGTACGCCAGTACCTGACATGGCGCAAGGCCGCGCCGGTGCGCGCGAACCGCGAGAAGGCACTGCTCAGCGCCATCTGGAATTACGCCAGGGATAAAGGCTACACATCCCTTGCCAACCCGTGCGCGGGCATCAAGGGCAACAAGGAAACCGGGCGGGACACGTATGTCGAAGATGCGCTGTTCAAGCGTGTGCATGACAAGGCAGACGTGGGCCTACAGGACGCAATGGACCTCGCCTATCTGACTGGGCAACGGGTGACCGATACCCGGCTGATGGACGAGCGCGACGTGCGCGACGGGCAGATTTGGGTGCTGCAGGGCAAGACAAAGGCGAAGCGTCGGATCGAGATAACGGGAGAGCTGAAGGTTTTGATTGATCGAATCATGTCCCGGAAGTCAGAACACAAGGTCCGCTCGACGCGGCTGATCGTTACAGAGGACGGCACACCGATGACGGTGGCGATGTTGCGAAGGAGGTTTGACTTGGCCAGGGAGGCGGCCGGCGTGCCGAAAGCTGAATTTCAGATGCGCGACTTGCGCGCCAAGGCGGGTACCGATAAGGCTGAATCCAGTGGCGATATCTTGCAAGCCAGAGATCAACTTGGGCATACGACGGTGGTTATGACCGAGCAGTACATCCGCAATCGAAAAGGCAAAAAGGTCATGCCTACCAAGTGAATTGCGGACCCACTCCAAAATTGCGGACCAGAAATAAACAAGGGCTTGCATCAGCTTTCGCCCGCAAACCCTTGATTTAAGATGGTGCCCGAAGCCGGAATCGAACCGGCACGCCCTTACGAGCGGGGGATTTTAAGTCCGTAATTTTTTTCTTTTAAATCATCCGCTTAGGGACATGATTTTTCCGCATCGCACACATTTCTTA
>Ga0307408_100000659_pt1 | contig 28794 bp, 20 predicted proteins | sample 322Cmetagenome_FD_202116 | JGI IMG/M metagenome (GOLD analysis project Ga0307408, IMG submission 202116) | Maize rhizosphere microbial communities from greenhouse at UC Davis, California, United States - 322HYB-C-3 | ecosystem: Host-associated > Plants > Roots > Rhizosphere > Soil | place...
GTTGGAGTATGCTACCGTAGCTGTTACTGAATCTAAAGACTCTGCCCTGATAGCTTACACCTTATCTACAAAAGATGGCAGTTTTACATTGAGGAATTTGCCTGCCGAAAGACCGCTGCGTCTCTTTATTTCTTATGTGGGATATAAGCCTTTCAGAAAGAATCTCTTTCTAAAAAAGGGCGAAACGGAGGAGTTAGGTACTATTGTTTTGGGAAGAAAAACACTGTCGGATGTGGTGATAAGAGCCGAGCGTCAGGCTATTGTAGTTAAACCGGATACCATAGAATTTGCTCCCGAAGCGTTCAAAACCCGTCCCAATGCAGTTTTAGAAGATTTATTGAAAAAGCTACCGGGCTTACAAGTTGATTTGGACGGTACAATAACCGTAAATGGAAAACAGGTTAGTAAAATTACCATTGATGGTAAGGACTTTTTTGCCAGTGATATAACGGTAGCTTCCAAAAATATCAATGTGGATTTGATTGATAAAGTGCAGGTATTAACTAACCGCGAGAACGATCCTGATAAGCTTAAAGACGAAAGTGAGTTAGATAAGGTAATTAATATCAAGCTGAAAAGGGCAATCAAGAAAAGTGTTTTTGGTAAGATGTATGCCAGTGGCGGAACTGTAGACAGGTTCGAATCAGGCGGTTTAATAAACATATTCCGGGATACCTTGCAAGTAAGTTTAATCGGTTTTGGAAACAATCTGAATAAGTCGGCATTCTCATCTGAAGACTTGAATAAGCTTGGCGGTTTTGGACGTAGCGGTACCTCTACTTACAGAAGTGGCGTTGATTTCGGCGGCAGAAGTTATGGTTTGCAGCAAGTTGCCTCGGGCGGATTTAATATTAACTACGACTGGAAGAAAAAAGGTAAAGCCAATTTAATGTACTTCTATGGAACTAATTCGAACGATTATGAAAATGCAGGCAACAGTGAACGTATTTTGGATGGATCGTCACAGTTTTCGATTAGTAATTATACCAGTGAACGTACCGAAAGCAAGCATAATATAAATGGCTTAATTGAATATAAATTTAATAAGAATAATACACTTAAATTTCAACCTAAGCTTGGTTTCCGGGAATCTGGAAATAGCAATATTAACTATAGTAAAGCCTGGAAAAACTTGCAGGATACCATTAATGAAACACACGGTAATGGACGGTCAAACAACGAATATTTCTCCTACGAGCATAATCTGAATTATTTTAAGCGATTTAAGAAGAAAGAATATTCATTGAACATTACACAACGCCTTAATATTAAACCGGGTAATATGGAACGCTTTAGTTTAACCAATGTAAAGGTGTTTAGTGCCTCGGCCGGTGGTCCGGACCAGGGCCTAAATCAATTCATTACCGAAGATACCAAGGACAGCTGGGGTGACGTTGAAGCTGTTTATCATTTTCCTATAAATAAAAAGCTGAGCTCAGATCTGGAAGCTAACATTACTTATGAAGAAGATGGAGAGAATGTTCAAAATTACTACTACAACAAGGAAACTAATGCATATGATGTATTTATAGCATCGCAAAGTAATAATCTGCAACGAAAGCAGTTCCAATACAGATTTAAGCCCAGCTTCACCTATAAATTTAATAAAACTTATCAGTTGCGGGCCAACGTTGATTTTCAATACCTTGATGTGAGCAATATCTTTAGCGCCATTAATACCACTGCAGATAAGGAGTATTTTAATGTGCTGCCGTCTGTTTCGTTCTTTGGTAAGGGTTTGTCGTTAAATTACAACCTGCGTCGCCGTTTGCCTTATGTTGGTCAGATGCAGCCGGTATCCTCCAGTTATACCAGCATTGACAGGAGCGAGGGTAACCCGGATTTGAAACCAACCACAACCAATTATGTAGGTCTTAACTATTATAAAAACATCCCGGGCCCACAAATTGATTTTAGCTTCAATTATAACTTAAACCTGGATAACAATTCCATAAGTTATGCGGAACGAATAGACACGGTAACGAATGGTTGGTATAATAAACCTGTAAATATTGACGGGCGTGTGTATTCGTATGCCTCGGTTAATTTTGGCAAAAGATTTAAAAAGACCAAGGACTTCCAGTATAGAATTAACATGGCAATAAATGGGTCGTTTAATCGTGCTCCATTTTATCTAAGTACTGATGATAATTTTCTCGACGACCGCGATTTGCAGTTGCAGTACGGTATTAACTTCAGGCCGGGCTTTTCGGTAAGTTATAAAGAGCTTATCGACTATGAGCCATCATTTTCTTTTAACAGGGATATTAACGATTATAAGGTGAATAAAAAACGTAATCGTGATTTTTATACTACCGGTTTTAATAACAATATTGCCCTGCATCTAAAGCACAAAGTAAATATAGAGTTGAATCATACTTATACCTATAATTCGCAAGTAAGCAGGGGAATGCCAAAAGCGAATAATTTGCTGAATGGTTCATTATCTGTTAAGATGTTAAAGAAAGACAGGGGAGAGCTAAGGCTGTCCGCTTATGATTTGCTTAACCAAAATAATGGGGTATTCACCTACGGTTATGAAGGAACAAGCTATTATGGATCGCAATTGGCGTTGCATCGATACTTTCTGTTGGGATACGTTTATAACTTTAATAAAACAGTAACCAAATAGCAGGATCCGCCCGGCATTATTCTGATTAAGAGAAAACAATGCTTGGAAATAAACGCTTATGAATAAGAGTCTTGTGATGCAAGGCTCTTTTTTTATATGCGGGCTCATGTGGGCTTAAAGCATATTTTTAGAAGCATTAAGTTGCTTTACGGTTTTGCGTCTACCTTGAGAATAACTTATGAAAAAGCGAATTTTTGTTGTCGAAAAAGATGACGACATTCTTCAGATAATCGAACGGATTTTAATAGATGAAGGTTATGATGTCTTTACTGCCAACACCGAATTTGGAATATTTGAACAGATAAAGACTAGTCGGCCGGATGCAATCCTGCTGGATGTGATCCATGTTACACCGCAAGGTATGGAGCTGTGCAGGGCAATTAAGGCCGAGTTAGATATTCAGCACATTCCTGTGATCGTGCCGTCGACACATTTGAAGGCAGAGGTAACTGAAGAAGTTTTTGCCGGCGAGATATTGTCCAAACTCTTTGATGTTGATAAGTTATTAAAGGTGGTGGATGGACAGCAACATGCGTAAAACAAAAAAGCTTCCTTTTTAGGGGAAGCTTTTCAAAGTTTTTAATAAATCTGATTATCCTAAATACGATTTTAAGATCTTGCTTCGTGATGTATGACGAAGGCGTTGAAGCGCTTTGTCCTTAATCTGACGAACACGTTCGCGGGTTAAGTTAAACTTCTCACCAATTTCCTCTAATGAAAGCGGATGATTGGTTCCTAAACCGAAGAAAAGAACGATAATTTCGCGTTCGCGTTCGGTAAGTGTTTGTAGAGAACGTTTAATTTCCTCAGAAAGCGACTCGTTGATCAGGTTGCTGTCTGTATTTGGATCATCATTTTCCAATACATCTAACAAGGTATTTTCCTCACCCTGAACAAATGGTGCATCCATAGAAACATGGCGTCCGGAGTTGCTTAATGTATCAGAAATCTTGTCAACAGTAGTTTCAAGAATGTCTGCCAATTCTTCCGGCGACGGCTCACGTTCGTACTCTTGTTCTAGCTTAGAGAACGCTTTGCTGATTTTGCTTAACGAACCTACCTGATTTAGAGGTAAGCGCACAATACGCGACTGCTCGGCAATAGCCTGTAAAATAGACTGGCGAATCCACCAAACAGCATAAGAAATGAATTTAAACCCTTTTGTTTCGTCGAAACGTTTTGCAGCTTTAATCAAGCCAAGATTTCCTTCGTTAATCAAATCGCCTAATGTAAGGCCCTGATTCTGGTATTGTTTTGCTACGGAAACAACGAAACGTAAATTAGTTTTTGTTAAGCGTTCAAGCGCAGCCTGATCGCCTTCACGAATTTTCTGAGCCAGGATAACTTCTTCCTCGGCAGTAATCAAATCTACCTTACCAATCTCATGAAGATACTTGTCGAGCGACTGCGACTCGCGATTGGTAATTGATTGTGTTATTTTGAGTTGTCTCATTTAAAGTAGGATACCCCTTTCTTAAGCGTGCAAAGTTACAATTTTTTACAGTTTTAACGCTATAGACTAGCAAAAAGTTGTAATAAAAAAAAATCAATTAAGCAATCTTTTGTTAACAAAAATCATTCCACGCTGATTAAATTTTAATGAATTGCAAGATATTTTGATGAATTTACAGTTTACCTTCATGTTCCCATGCAGGTTAAGTGCTACTTAGGGTAATAATTTGCATTCTCGTTTTTTAGATAGTTGAGTTGATGTTTATTTGTGATAAAGAAATGAGCTGTGGATTGGGGAATTAATTCCGCCTTTTTATCTCGTTGTTTCTACGATTTGTTCTTTATAACCCTTTCTAATCTGTTTATCCCTAAAAACCAGTAAAGCCAAAAAGCTGTAAGGTTGGAAACTTGAGGCTATACGCAAAGCCCTTGACTGTCAGACTGGGGATATTTTGAATACGTAAAAGAATGTTAGTATGGTATTGCTGCTGCATGGTGCAAATACTCTTCCCGCGAAAGGACCATGCTAAACGCCTTCCACGTTTGACTTCCAACTTGCATCTGCGTCTCCGAATCGGGGGTTATTTTAAAGCCAATTCTTTGGTAACATGTAATGGCGTTTTCATTCCAGTCGAACACACTCAAATCAACGAAGTTGTATGATGTCGATGAAAAGATTATATCAAGCATTATTCGCACAACTTTCTGTCCGATGCCTTTATTTCGGTAAGATGGATCGGCAATTAGTATTCTGGACAATCGGGGAACAGGATTTTGGAAATTAAGCTCGCAATGGCCAATAATCTCTCCCGACTCTACATTGCAGATTTTGTAAGGCTTTCGTCTTTTGTCGCAAATATATGTGCTGAGCTGCTCTGCTGTTATTGGGTAGTTGAATGCCGGTCCTGCAAACTGTACCAGCTCTTCTTCAGACTGTATCCATGAAATAAATCTCTTAAAATCGGCTTCTTCAAATGCTTGTAATTCGATCATCGAAAGTATGTTGTTTTTGAATAGCTATGGCTGTCAAGGGCTGTCTCGGGCGTCGGTAGGAGGCAAAGTAATTAAAGGGCCTCTTTGATTAACTTAAATTTTTCATCAAGCAAAGGGTTCTTATTAAAGCTTTTTTGAGCCCTCTCATTTATACGGGCTTTCTCCAGACGTTCCGTAGTTAGTGGATGTGTGCTTAAAAAAGAGAGGTATTTCCTATCTATACGCTCTTCCTTCTTTAGTATGGTGAACAGGTTTGTTAATCCTTTCTGTGAAAGTTTGTTCCGGTTTAAGGTTTGAACTGCATTTTCATCAGCGTCGGCTTCCAGAGTTCGTGAGTATTTTAAATTATGTAATGTATTGGCATTGTCGGCCATTGTGGTTGCAAATCCATTCAAATCACTTGATATCATTGATATAAGAAAGTAACCTGAAAGCGATCTGCAAAGAGATTTTAAAGAGTGCTTATGTCTGATGTGGCCAACCTCATGAGCTAGTAGCGCAGCCAGTTCTTCAGAGGTTTTCATCTTTTTAAGGATACCATCATAAACCACAATTTTGCCTCCCGGTAAGGCAAATGCATTTAGTTCGGGGTTTTTAACAACTGTTATGTTAATTGTGTAGTCGGTACTAAAGTCAATCTGTTTGGCAAAATCATTTACAAGGGCACTAATTTTTTCATCTTCAGTATATCCATCCATGAAGCCTTTGTATAAAGAGTTGCCGAGTGCAACTTCCATGGATAGCGGCACCTTCTCGGCAATATTCTCCGCAGCAGAGGGGAGTATCCAGAAGTAGACTATAGTCAGTGTGGCAATAAGGATTATTGTTGCCGTAAAGATTCTTGAAGGATTTAAAGAAAAAATGGGATCACCTTTCAGGAATTTTGCTGTTGGATATTGATTTTTAAGAGCAGAAAGGATAGATGGAACTCTGCATTCAATTTGTTGTAAAGGAAAATCTCCATACTTAAAAATATGGAGATCCTTTAAAATTTGTACGGGATGAATATCTTTTATATCCCAGATAATGGCGGTCGCCTCATCGTTCTCGTAATATTCTATACGGAGTGAATGAGGCAGGAGTATTAGTTTGGCCTGTTTACCTAATGATGTTTGTCCATCAAAGTATAAAACCTCGAATACATTCATAATTAAACAATTCCGAGATCAAGCATGTCTGCAACGTCTTCGCCAGTTGCATTTTTATATGATTTTTCAGTTTGCACTAGCGCATCCAGGTCTAATTCGCCTTCAATGAATATATTTCCCAATAAAACTTTAAGGGTACGCACCGTAGCCCATGGAGCTGCCAAGCCTAGAGTTAAGATAATGATCAAAACATTTACGATTTCGAGTCTGAAATAGGCACCACCGGTAAGGTAAGATTGAAGTTTTATTTCACGGCCATCCTGTGTTAATTTGATGTGGTCGATGTAATAGTTGATCAGATCTTTCGCGAACCAGAATGAATAAATGCCCAGCGTTACTATGGTAAGTGCATAGCCCGAGATAATAAGAATGGCATACTCAGTTCCATTTCCGGTGTATTCAAACTCAACGTTGCCAAAGCGAATTTTGCCCATAAGGTACTTTCTTAAGCTGATAGTGAACCAGGGTGAATAAAGGCCGAATGAGATTACTGTAAACAAAATCCCTTTTATAAATACAGCAAACAATTCTTTTAATTCTCCGCGATATCCGAAATGTATACTTCTCCATGAAGTACGAGACATTCTATATTTTAACGAGCCGTGAATAGCAATTGGGATTAAGGATAAAAATGCCAAAAAGTAAATGATAAATCCACTTACTTTAACGATCGGGTCTGTTGTAAACATGGAGTATAATAATATTGCGTAAAGAACTATAAATACTCCAACTGCTTTAATAAATCCCTTGAACATTTCTTTGCCGGTTCCATGAAAGGTGAACCTGCTCCCTTCCAACTCAGTTTCCTGATATAAATATTGAAGAACGGAGGCTTTCGCCCAAGGGTAATAAAGACCCAATGTTACGACCGTAAGTAACAGGTTAACGATGTATATACCGAATAACTTGCTGCCACTACCTAAAAAGTTGATTTGCTTAACGGGTGTTTCTATGTTTTCCATGTTTCTTGTGATAAGAAATAAATTATTGAATTAAGCACTAATATAACATTAATACGGAATAAGGCTACTTTTTTAATGATTTAATCACTACGATCGGTAATTGTGAGGTGTTCGTGTGCTGAAATTTGTAAAGCGATTGTGCTAATTTTTTACGTCGAATGTAACTTTAGAAGCAGTAAACATTGCCTATATTGGCTATAGGTACTTAACCAATTGAAGAATCTACCAGCTTTCAATTTTAGAACATTTTATAGAGAAGCCGATGAAAATAGCAATAATGCAACCGTATTTTTGTGCGTATATTGGTTATTATCAGTTGATTAATTCTGTGAATGAATTTGTGATCTATGATAATATCCAGTATAATAAAAAAGGCTGGTTTAATAGAAATCGCATCTTAATAAACGGGGCAGACAAGTTATTTACCATACCTTTAAAAAGCGACAGTGATTATCTGCATGTAAAGGATAGGCTATTGTCTGATGACTCGGAGAAAGAGCGGAAACGGATCCTTGCCCTGATTCAGAATTTTTATAAAAAGGCTCCTCATTTTAAAGAAACCTACGATCTTATCGAAAGACTGTTTTTGCACAAAAGTGAGAGTTTGTTTGACTTTATCTTTTTTTCGGTAACTGAAATTTGCAGGCTTCTGGATATTAAAACAAAAATAACTATTTCATCAACGTTAGATATTGACCATAAGCTGAAAGCGCAGGATAAGGTGCTCGAGATTTGCAAATATCTGGATACAAAAACCTATATAAATGCAATAGGAGGTAAGGAACTTTATGAACCGGAGATGTTTGGGAAGCATAACATTGATCTTAAGTTCCTTCAGTCGAGGCAAATAAGATATCCCCAGTTTAGTAATAATTTTGTGCCATGGCTTTCTATAATTGATGTATTGATGTTTAACGGTATTGAACAAACGAAGGAGTATCTTTGCGAATACGATTTTGTTTAATTTATTCGTTAAATGAAAATAGAATTTACCTTATTGATAACGTTTTGAACCTTAAAGATCCTCGGATAGCAATTTTACCAGAAAAGAAGTTGATTGGCAGAAGACAAAAGATGTCTCTGGCCGATAACAAAACGAAAGAGTTATGGCGTAGCTTTATGCCCTATCGCAGAGAAGTGAAAGAGCCAATTTCGGAAGATTTGTATAGTGTACAGGTTTATGAAAAAATACTGGACTTTAAGAAATTTGATTTGTACACGGAGTTCACCAAATGGGCTGCATTAGAGGTGCGTCATCTTAAAGACATACCAGCCGAAATGGAAACGCTAACTATTCCGGCTGGCCTATACGCTGTTTTCGTTCACCGGGGAGACTTTACCGCTTTCAAAGAAACCTTCGATTATATTTTCTTTGGATGGTTACCGAATTCGGGGTTCGAAATTGATGGCAGGCCGCACTTTGAAATACTTGGCGAAAAGTATAGGAATGATCATCCAGACTCAGAAGAAGAAGTGTGGATACCGATAAGAGCCAAAGCTCGGGCTTGAAATCTAAATTCGGATTGGAGATAAAGTACAAACCGAAAAGCCGATAAGCAATAAAACGCCAGAGCATATTAAGAACGTCTGGCCGCTTTTATGATAACCAATTATTAAGGCAATTATCCCGCAAAGGAAATCAACAATGGCAACAATAAGTGCCGAAAGACCAATGGCTGCCCATCCAAAAGCACTGAAAAGGATGCTAATGATGAGCAGGGCAAAGGCGTTTGCATAAAGAATGGTGTTATTAAACATCGTATTAATCTGCAGTTTTTTTGTTTAGGCCTGGGTTTTCAATACTTCTTCAAGATAGGTTTCTTTATCATCTCTGTAAAATAAATTCATTGTTTCGAAGGGAATAATACGGCCATCTTTATGTACAATGTGTACACAGCTTTTCTTAATTGCCCGCACATCAAAGTCATAAGCATCAATAAAACGCATAATGATTATCCGGAATAAGTTATTGTAGCTTAATCCGGGTGCGTAGAAGTTGGGCAAACAGCATAGCAGTTGATTAATATTGCCTTCAACTTTATCGACGGAAATGCCTGTGCTGAATATTTTTAAAAGATGCTCCTGCAATGCGGCGTCCTGTTCGTAAACTATGGTGTTGCGGCTATTGTTTAAAAGCACCGCGGGATCTACATAGCGGGTCATCGGGATAACTTCATTGCCTAATTTAAGGGCATATCCCATGGCCAAAGCATCGGGGTTACAGGGGACCGGAACAATGTCATTGGGTTGAAAAACGTTGGTTTGTTCCAGAATTCCACGGCGCACGTCAGTTAAGGTTAGCCGGTCTGTTGCCGGATCAAAGTTCTCAGTCCGGCCGGCAATTTGAGTTGGCTGAAAAGTTACGCCACGAATGCAGGGCTGCTGAAGTGCATAGTCAATTATTTTGCCTATTTCATCATCATTTACACCTTTTTGAAGAGTTACTACCAGCGTGGTTGATAAATTACAGGCATTCAGGTTTTCAATGGCTTTGATTCTGACGTCGGTTAGATCTTTACCGCGCAAATGCACTAAAGCTTCGGGTTTAAAGGAATCGAATTGAAGGTAAATCTCAAAATCGGGCATGTAAGTAGCAAGCCGTCGTGTAAACTCAAGGTCGTTGGCAATGCGGATACCGTTGGTGTTTACCATTAAATGCTTAATGGGTTTGCTTTTCGCGATGTCGAGAACATCAAAAAAATGAGGATGTATGGTTGGTTCGCCGCCACTTATCTGAACTACATCAGGTTCGCCCTCGTTGGCAACAATGATGTCCAGCATTCGTTCAACCTCTTCTACTGTTCGGTGCCGTCCATAATGAGGCGAACTCATGGCATAGCAGGTTGGGCAGCTAAGGTTGCAACGATCTGTTATCTCAACCACTGTAAGGCAGCCATGCTGTTCATGATCAACACATAAACCACAATCATACGGACAGCCGTAATGCGTTTTAGTATTAAACTGCAAGGGTATTTCTGAAGGCTTATTGTAGTTGCGGATGTTTTTATAATACTCCACATCGGTAGCTATCAAAACCTTTTCGAAACCGTGTTCGCGGCAGTTTTTAAGCATGTATACATTGTCTCCTTCAAATACGATTTTTGCATCAACCCGCTTTAAGCAAGTGGTGCAAAGACTAAGAGTGAAATCGTAATAGGTGTAAGGTCTTTCAGGCATATTTCTGATATAATTTTGAGGGTTTAAAGATAAAAGGGCTGTAATAAATCAGGCCGGCCAACGCAGTTACCTGAATGGTTGATAATCCGAAACTGTAAGTATAATGAGGTTTGAGAAAATCTAATACAAATCTAAACAGCAGGTAACAAATCATAAAAAGTTTAAATATGGATCCCTGTGCCAGAGTTGCTTTCATTTTAGTTTGAGTAAATATAATCCATAGTGAAATGAGAAAAACAATTTCATATAAACACACCGGATGCCGCGAAATACCGTCGCCAAGATTTATCCCGGTTATAAATGTGGTTGAAATTCCGTAAGTTTCTTCATAGATACCCATGGAAAAACAGCCGATACGGCCAATGATTAAAGCAAGCAGCAGAGGCTGAACGAAAAGATCGCCGGATGCCTGTTTTTCGCCTATATATTTTTTAACGCCCTCTACTGCTATCAAGCCTCCTAAAAATCCACCTAAAACAGTTTTATTCTGATAGAAATAAAGCAGTTTACTTTTAGCATCAAACCAGCGTTGCGGGTCTTCGAGGCTGCCTATTAAACGGGAACCTAACAAAGCGCCGAACATGGCTGCTATTAAAATCCAGATGCGGTTCTCTTGTTCGATAGAGTCGCCTTGTTTCTTTCGCAAATAAAGAAAATACCGGAATCCAATAAAAATGCCCATACTTTCCAAGATGGCGTGCAGGGGAACGGAAGTAGAGCCGATTGGTATCTCAACAGGGAATTTCAAAATAATGCTTTATTGTTTTACCCAAAGTTCGTTTGTTCTCTTTTCAAAGGCTACAATCCCTTGATTTTTAGCTAACCATATTTTGCGAATATCCCTAAGTCCGAGAAAAGTTGAATCAATTTCGAATGTCTGGACATCTGCAAAGGTTTTGCCATTCAAAGTAAGGCTAGGCTTACTTTGTGTATAATAGATAATACCGTTCATGCTCTTATTGGCAGTGAGGCCGTTATCTGCTACGGCGCTAAAATTAAAAGTAGTACTTTGTAATTGTACACTTAGCGAGTTGTAGCCTTTCTGTTTGGAGTAATGAATATATAGTTTAGACCGGGTTGGAGAAGAGAGTGACGAAATGCTAATGGTGCTTTCGCATTCTTTATAAGTTTGGTAAGGCTCGGTTTTATAAATTGAACCAATAATAATTGTATCCATCTTGTTGCTGGTATTCGCGAAATAAATTGAATCCAAGCTTTTGTACGGAAACCATAAATCAAAACTGCTGTCTTCAAAGCCGAGACACTCATGATTGGTGCACGCGCTAAAAATTGCTTCAACGGCAATGAAGAGTACTATCGACAAGGCCAAACTTAATTTGGGAAAGGCTTTTGCGATACGTAAAATGGTTAGTTTCATAATTTAGGTTTGAAAGGCTAAATATATAAAGTTATGTAGCAAATGTGTTGTGGAATTTTTGTTTAACAAACAGCATTTACCTCCTTTATTTATTATATCTGTCTGATTTGTATTCCCTCGTTTACCAACCTCTCATGAATTCGTTTTGCAAAGTCAACTGCATGAGTGCCGTCGCCATGAATACAAAGGGTGTCTGCTTTAATTTTAACGGTTTTTTGATTTAAGGAAATTACTTCCTTATGCTTAATCATTCTCAGCACCTGTCTTATTGACTCTTCCTGCGTTTGAATTAAAGCCTCTTTATGGCTGCGCGGAGTCAAGGAGCCGTCGTCCTGATACGTTCGGTCTGCGAAAACTTCTGATGCGGTTTTGAGGCCAAGTTTCTCAGCTGCTTTAATCATTTCACTACCCGATAAACCATAAAAAATTAGATGAGGATCAAAATCGTGCACAGCCTGGGCTAATGCTGTGGCAAGTAAAGCGTCTTTGGCAGCCATATTGTACAAAGCGCCGTGGGGTTTTACATGATGAAGCTTTGCGCCAGCAGCTTTAACGAATGCATAAAGGGCGCCGATTTGGTAGAGCGTAATTTGGTATACTTCGGATGCGCTGATCTTCATTTCTCTTCGGCCAAATCCCTGCAAGTCCTGTAAGCCAGGATGTGCGCCAATGGCAACTCCTTTTTTATGTGCCAGTTGTACCGATTGCTGCATTACAGAGGCGTCTCCGGCATGGAATCCGCAGGCAATATTAGCTGAACTTATGTAATCGAACAGGATTTCGTCGTTCGGCATTTGGTAATTGCCAAAGCCTTCGCCCAGGTCGCAATTGATGTCTATGATCATGGATGTGGAGTCTGGAATAAATTCAAAAGTCAAAATTAAAAAGTTGAAAGACAGGATAGTTTACAGATAATGGATTATGGTTGGTGGCTGATCGGTGACGCCTAAATCCTCCAGCTCACTGCTGCCTTTAGCTCTTTTAAATTTTGTTCCTGTTGCAAATATAATTTCTCAGCCTGTCTGCGGCTAATTTCTTCGAAGAAGATTTGGTCGCCAGGCTTAAGTTGTGCACAAACAGGTAAATCGCATACAATAACCTGGCCTATTCGTGGATAGCCGCCTGTAGTTTGGCAATCGGCCATTAAAAGCATCAATTTGCCATCGCCGCTAACCTGAATGGTGCCCGGGCAAACCGCAGTTGAAATCAGTTCGTCGAATTTATTTTTAATAATAGGAGGCCCTTCCAGTTGATAAGCCATACGATTACTGCGTAAACCGGCTGCAAAAGGTTCAGACAGAAAAGCAATTAATGACTCGGCACTGAACCTGGTAAACTCTTTGCCCGGTATAACGCGAACGTTATTTTTTATCCCGGAAAGGAATTTTTCTTTTGGTGCCGACCATGACGGAAAACTGATGGTGTCGCTTTTCAGGCTATTAAAAAGAGAGCGGCATTGTTTATTCTCTTGTGGGATATTCCTTAAAACGTCTTTCTCTTTTAAGGTGCGGCCATGGAATCCTCCAAAACCTGCGGTTAAAAAGGTACTTCGGCTGCCTAATACAATGGGTACATCCCAACCTCCGCTAATGGAAAGATAGCTTCGGCAACCTGTTCCTTGTTCCAGTTTTAAATGTGTGCCGGCAGGGGCGAATACCGGGCGATCATTGGGGATACGAATTCCATTGGACGTAAGAGTGGCTCCTTCGCCTGAGAAAGCGATCAGCAGGTCAGTTTCGGCATAAAGTTCGGCACCGTGATAGGTAAATTCTATTACAGCATCGTTCTCATTATTTCCCAGAACGATATTGGCAATGCGGCATGCAAGCGAATCCATGGCTCCTGAACGCGGAACAGCATCGGGCAGGAAAGCCATCCGACCCAAATCCTGAATGGTACTTAATAAACCTGGTTTTATAATCCGTACCTGCATTTATTTCCGCTTTAGCTTATTAAATTCTTCAATCGTTATGGATTCGAATTTTACGACATCGCCTGCTTTTAAAAGAGCTGGAGCGCTACGTTCAATCTCGAATAACTTTAACGGTGTACATCCGATGATTTGCCATCCTCCGGGACTTTGGATTGGATAAATGCCGGTTTGGGTTCCTGCAATTCCTACAGAGCCGGCTGCAACTGCTCTGGCAGGTGTTTTCTTTCGGGGCGTTGAAAGCTGGTCTGCCATCCCGCCCAAATAAGCAAAACCAGGAGTAAAGCCAATCATGTGTACTTTATAAACGGCTGAACTGTGCATCGAAATTACTTCAGATGGTGACAAGTTGGTATGATTGGCAACTTCTCGTAAGTCAGGGCCGTGCTCATTTCCATAACAAACGGGTATTGATAACACATCGGGCTGTAAGGTGCTCTTTCTAGCACTTAGCTTTTCTTCAATTTGGGCAAGGTAGTTCATCACTTTCTCATAGCAATCAATCCCCTCTAAACTGGGATTAAGAATCACGGCAAGCGGATCAAAAAATATGCTCAGTGTGGTGTATGCAGGCACCAGGCTCAGCATCCCCGTAAAGGGATACTCATTTAAGAGCGCTTTAAAACTGCTTACTTTCTCGGCTACATGCTCATCAATCTCATTCCCAAACTCCAGTGTTATGGCATGTTCTGCAAGTGCGTACGACTTAAAAAGCTGGCTATTGGGGGTCTGAATTTGCATGAGCGCCTGAATATCCTGAAATAAGTTAAAATAGATTGTATTTGTTTATCGTGGCTGGGGTAAAAGTCAGTATACTACATAAATTTAAGGCTTTTGCCTAGCCTTTCAAAGGTTCTGTACCTCTTATTTAATATGCGATTCAATTGCGCCCGAAGTTATGTCATGCTTTACAGCCACGAAGTTCCTTTATAATTGTTTTAAAAACGCATATAGCCTACGTTTAAGTGGTCGCTAAATGGAGGCGCTTAGTACTGTGATTTGATAAGAGATCTCCCGGGATTATTGCTGAATCATGTTATAGTGTAAGGGCTGAAAAAATCATTATTCTCGAATATAGTTTTTGGTTTAATGATTATAATTATAGCTTTATAGCAACGATAAGCCCATTTATGAGAACATTTGTAGTCCTTTTTCTTTGTATGCTTGTTTTCAAAAATAGCTTTGCAAGCGATAGAAGAGATAGCCTGATAAATGAACTGAATGCCGGCTTGAGCAAAAAAACTACCTACGATGCCCGCCGGGAAGCTGCCTTAATTGTTTTGAAAAATGAGCTTGCGCAAATCCCGGTTAGGAATGCCGGCCGACGTTACCGTGTATGTGTTAAGATTTATGATGCTTACAAGTCCTATCAGTTTGATTCTGCATATAACTATGTGAAAAAATTGCAGAGTTTGAGTGGTGTACTTAAGGATCGGGCAAAGCAATACGATACGAAGGTAAAGCTGGGATTCATTCTGCTCTCGTCTGGAATGTTTAAGGAAACCTTTGATAGTGTGAAGGAAGTGAATGTTGCTTTCCTTTCAGACAGTACGAAGTTTGATTATTATTCAATGCTTACGCGGGCTTATTACGATCTGGCCAGTTATTCTAATGATAAGTATTATGCGCCTGAATATAACCGCCTGGCCAACAGATATATTGATTCTGCAATTGCGATAAGTGAACAAGGTTCGTTCAACAAATTGTATTGGACGGCTTTTAAAAAATTTAAGAATAATGATTTTAAGGGCTCTGAGGTTGATTTAAAGCAGCTGATTACCTGGAAAACGCTCAGCGATCATGAGTTTGCCATCGCTTCTTCTACTTTGAGCAATTTGTACAAAAGTATTGGAAAAGCGGATGCCGCGATTGATTTCCTGATTGAGGCGGCTGTTGCCGATCTTAGATCGTCTACAAAGGAGACGATAGCACTTTTCTGGCTTTCGGAGATATTATACAAAAAGGGTGATATTATAAATGCGTACAATTATATACAGCATGCAATGGCCGATGCCGAGTTTTATGGGGCAAGGCAGCGACAGTTCCAGATCAGTACGGTTTTGCCTATCGTAGCGGCCGAAAAACTGAATAACTCTGAGAGGGAGAAAAAACAGTTTTTAATCTATTTGTTCTCTATTTCGCTGCTGGCTATAGTTATTGTTCTGTTTTCTGTGATGCTGTATAAACAGCTGAAAAAGGTACAGGCGAAGGAAAAGATTATAGAGGAGACCAATTTCGAGCTGGAGCGTATCAACGAAAAATTGCTGGAAGGTACTCGTATTAAGGAAGAATATATTGGCTATTTCTTTAACGTGATTTCGGGATATATTTCAAAATTGGAAAAGCTGAAGCGATCTATTGATATGAAGCTTTCTGTGAAGAAGTATGATGATATCCGGATCTCTGTGGATAATATCAATATTAAAAAGGAGAGGGAAACGCTGTTCTATACCTTCGATCATGTGTTTTTGAAAATCTTCCCCAATTTTATTACTGAATTTAATGCTCTTTTTAAACCTGAAGACCAGATCTGGCCAAAAGAGCATGAGGTACTTACTACCGACCTTCGGATTTTTGCCCTTATTCGTATGGGGATTGAAGATAATGCAGCCATTGCCAACATCCTCGAATATTCTGAGAAAACTATCTATGTATATAAGATGAGGCTGAAGGCCAAAGCGCTTATTCATGGAGATGAGTTCGAGAAGCGGATTATGTCTATCAGGGCAGAAACTCAAGGGCGTTAGCGTATTTAAATGCAGGGTTTGGAAGCTGTTTCATTTCCTGCAAATTGTTACCTGGAAAGTCGCTAACCGTTAATCGTGGAGCATTGGATTGAAAAAACAGCACTTTGTCTTTTTACAAAGGTGAGCGATGCTGTCCTCCGCTGGCGGACATAGCCGTTAGCTTAAGGTTGTTTTGTTTTGGTTAACTTTCTGAAATATGCTATAACGGATAAGGCGCTTAGTATTCCCCTTTGGTAGAAGGAAGAATACACGATATGTTATGGTTAAGCGCATTAACCACCTCCGCCTATCGGCACCTCCCCGATGAAAAATCGGGACAGGCGCCGATAGGCGGAGGACAGTTCTAACCGGCTTTTCTGCTGAATCGATTGTTTCTTTTCAATCGGGGGAGAATACCTTTTTGGGTTCAATTCGAAATTTCAGGGATCCTAAATCTCTCTTTTTTCTCCGCGATTCCTCGGCGTACTTTGCGTTTAATTTTTTATCACACACACACACAACACCTACATGGTTGTTTACATAAAAAAGGTGTTTTTGACACTTAATGGCAATCTAAAGTTCTCCTTGATTTTTACGGAATATAAAGTCCGTCTTTTCCTCTCATAAGTCTTTTATTAACCCAAACAAACTGTAAAATCCGGTTAAATTTTACAATCCGTCTTGTTTTGTAACTTATTGATTATTAGGTATTTGATTTTTAAAAATTAAATATTTCTTTAAATAATTTTTAAAGAAATAGCTTTTGAAGCGAAAGCCGGGCACATTTGTGTTATTCAATTATAACGATTGAAAAGGCGTTACAACCAAGCGTCATTTAATAACCAATTAGCATTTTTCAATAAACCGATTATGAACATTCAACGAGCACTTTGCAGATCTGAAAATACGTCAGATACCGAAAGAAAAAATCAACAGTATAGAAAAATAAGCAACCAAAAAATAGACAGCTCCCTTTAGCAGAGCGAAAAGCTCAGAACCAGTTTCAAATCAAATAACCATTAAAAATGAGAAAAATTTATACAAAAGGATATGTTTTCCTATGTGTAATGTTGTTAATACCCTTTCTAACATTTGCACAAACAGGAAGCCTTTCGGGCAAAGTATCCGATGAGAAGAACGAGCCGTTGCCTGGCGCATCGGTAGCCATAAAAAGTCTTAACAGAGGAACGTCCACAGATCTTAACGGAAATTTTAAAATCGGCGGTTTAGCCAATGGCGAGGTTACGGTTCAGGTTAGCTTCATTGGCTATCAGCCTTATAGCAAAACAGTAGCTGTAAACGGAGCTACTATGCTGGATATTAAGCTTAGTCCCAATGCGCAGGCCTTAAGTGAAGTGGTGGTAGTGGGATATGGTACTACTACCAAAAAAGACATAACGGGATCGGTGACGAATGTAACTGAGAAGGATTTTCAAAAAGGCGTGGTTACCTCACCAGAACAGTTAATTACCGGTAAAGTAGCAGGTGTGCAAATCACATCGAACGGTGGACAACCGGGTTCTGGCAGCGCGATAAGGATTAGGGGCGGTGCATCTTTAAATGCAAGTAACGACCCTTTAATTGTTATTGATGGTGTGCCTTTAGCCGACCCAATGAAATCCGGTGGAGGAAATGACCGTGGAATTTCAGGTGGATCAAATATTTTAAGCACCATCAATCCCGATGATATCGCATCAATATCTATCTTAAAAGATGCAGCCTCTACAGCAATTTACGGATCACGTGCTTCCAATGGTGTAATCCTCATTACTACTAAGAAAGGCTCGTCTGGAAAGCCTGTACTTACTTTTAATACGCAAAACGCAGTATCAACTTTAAGAAACAAGCTTGATCTTTTAAATGGAGATCAGATTCGCGAATATTTGAATGCAAACGGAACGCAGTCATTCAAGAATTTGGTGGGTTCGTCAAATACTGATTGGCAGGATGTTATCTTTCAAAATGGGATTTCAACCGACAATAATCTGGGCGTTTCAGGAACATATAAGAAATTACCATACAGGGTAACTGTTGGTTATCTAAATCAGACAGGAATTTTACAGACCGATAAGCTGCAAAGAACTTCGGCAAGTGTTAATCTAAGTCCTAAATTCTTTGATAAGCATCTATCAGTGCTGCTAAACCTTAAAGGTTCGTTATCTAAAACCAGATTTGCAAATACCGATGCCATTGGAGCATCAATAACTTTCGACCCTACACAGCCTGTATATTCTGAAAATAAGTATGGTGGATATTTTGAATGGTTGGATGATTCCGGCAATCCAAAATCATTTGCACCCCGAAATCCTCTTGGCTTAATTGAGCAGCGCCATAACAAAGGTGATGTAAACAGGAGCCTTGGAAACATCCAACTGGATTATTCTTTCCATTATTTACCAGAGTTGCATGCCAATCTGAATTTAGGTTATGATGTTTCAAAAGGTGATGGCCGTGATTTTATTGAAGCAAATGCCCTTCAGGCTATTTCAAATCAGGGTAGAAGCAACCCGTATTTGCAAAGGAATAATAACAAAGTAGCAGAGTTTTATTTTAGCTACAATAAGGATCTCAAAGAGATTAAAAGTAATGTGAACGCCGTAGCCGGATATGGTTATTACGACAATAAATCAAGAAATTATTTTTATGGAAATTATAGCGCAAACGGACAGTTAGCGCCAGGAGCCAGCGAACCAGCATTTCCCTTCGCCGATCAGGCTAATAGAATGATTTCCTATTACGGAAGGTTGATCTATAGTTATAACAACAGATATATTGTTTCCGGATCGTTGCGTACAGATGGATCTTCGAGATTTAATCCTAACGACCGTTGGGGAATATTCCCTGGACTGGCTTTAACCTGGAGATTAAGTGAAGAGGGTTTTCTTAAAAATGCGGGTTCTTTATCCGACCTTAAATTACGTTTGAGTTATGGTGTTACCGGCCAGCAGGAAGGCATTGCTAACTACTCCTATTTACCAAATTATGCTGTAAGTGGGCCTGATGCGCAATACCAGATCGGGAATACTTTTTACTCTATGTATGCCCCCATTGCGTACGATGAGAACCTGACTTGGGAAACCACGGATACATACAACATTGGTGTTGATTACGGCTTTCTAAGCAATCGTATTAACGGAAGTGTAGATGTGTATTACAAAAAAACCAAGGATCTGCTGGCAACAGTGCCGGTATCTGTTGGAACCAATTTCAGCAACTATCTACTAACTAACGTTGGTAATATGGAAAACCGGGGGCTGGAATTTAGTATAAACGCAGCAGCTATAAAAAGTAAAGATCTGAACTGGAATGTAGGTTTAAACTTTACCTATAACAAAGGAAAGGTTACTAAAATATTCCTTGTTGATGATCCATCATTTTCGGGAATATCAACAGGTGGAATTTCTGGAGGAACAGGAACAAATGCTCAAATACACGCCTTAGGACACGCTCCCAGTACATTTTATCTTTATAGGCAGGTTTATAATGCCAGTGGCAAACCGATTGAAGGTGTGTATGCCGATATTAATAACGATGGTGTAGTAAACGAATCGGACCTTAATTTTTCTGAAAAGCCTGCACCTGATGCCATTATAGGATTTAATACCTCTCTTAGCTATAAAAAGTGGAGCCTTAACACCATTGTTCGTTCCAATATCGGAAATTACGTTTATAACAACATTGCTTCAAACAATGCAACACGAACAAACCTGCTGAGCACTACTACGAATGTTATTGGTAACAGTACCACCGAGATCTATAAAAGCAACTTTTCAAATCGCCAGGTGCTTTCAGATTACTACCTCGAAAATGCCTCCTTCTTAAGAATGGACAATCTTACCATCGGCTACAATGCTGGTAAAATTATTCCAAATAGCAATATCAGGCTAAGGATGAATGCTACCTGTCAGAATGTATTTGTGATAACCAAATACAATGGTCTTGACCCTGAAATAAGCAATGGAATTGATAATAATTTTTACCCGCGTCCAAGAACATTTGTACTTGGTTTAGGCATCGATTTTTAACCAATAATGGAATTCGAAATGAAAAGTTTAATCTATAAAATATTTGCAGTAACGATGTTGGCAACGGGCTTTGGCTCATGTAAAAATGACCTGGATCTTAAGCCGACTAATGATATAACCTCCGACGTTGCTTATAGCTCGCTAGCCGGCTATAAGCAGGTACTTACCAAAGTATACGGAGCATACGCTCTTACGGGAAATGGGGTTCGCTTGAGTGATCTGGGTGGAATTGATCCAGGAAACTCTGATTTTTTACGACTGTACTGGAACTTGCAGGAAATGCCCACTGATGAAGCGGCAAATGCATGGGGAGATCGTGGATTGGTTGATTTACAAACCAATACATGGACGTCTGATAACGTGCAGATCCAGGGTCTTTATACCAGAAGTCTCTATCAAATTACAGTTGCCAATGCATTTATCCGCGAGGCAACTGATGAAAAGATTGCTTCTCGCGGAATTACCGGTGCTGATGCTACTCAGATTAAATATTTTGCAGCAGAAGCCAGATTTTTAAGAGCCTTCCAATATTGGGTTTTGCTGGATGTATTTGGTAATCCACCGTTTGTTACAGAGGCCGATGCTATTGGCAAAAATCTACCCAAGCAGATTAGCAGAAAGGCATTATTCGATTATATCGTGTCAGAACTTACAGCCATCGAACCTTTAATGGTTGATGCCAGGAAGAATGAATATGGAAGGGCTGATAAAGGAGCAGTAAACGCTCTGCTTGCCCGTTTGTATTTGAACGCAGAGGTATATACAGGGCAAGCTAAATATGCAGAAGCTGTTGCTGCAGCCGAAAAAGTTATAGGCGATGGTTACGTTCTAATGCCGGTATATGCCAATCTATTCCGCGCCGATAATAATAAGAATAACAACGAAGTAATACTGTCTATTAATTATGATGGAACCAATTCTCAGAATTTTGGTGGTACAACATTTCTTGTAAATGCTTCAATTAAAGGTGATTGGAAAGCTGATGTGGGCTTAACTGGTCCGGAAGCAGGTTGGGCAGGAAATCACTCCCGCGATAACTTACCTGCTCTTTTTACTAATGCAAATGATAAGAGAGCAATGTTCAAGGGAACCGACCCTAAAATGGACGATTACAACATGTTTGATGAAGGTTTGGCAGTTGTAAAGTGGAGTAATCTTACCTCAGATAACAAAATAGTGGATGGTTATGAAGGCAGAGTGTGTTCCGTTGATTTTCCGCTTTTTCGACTTGGAGAGATTTATCTGATTTATGCAGAGGCCGTTAAACGTGGAAATATCGCTGCGAAAGAAGTTACTGCACTTGGCTACCTTAATTTGCTAAGACAAAGGGCCTATGGTAATGCAAGTGGTAATATTTTATCCTACAGCCTTAATGATATTATTGATGAACGTGGCCGTGAGCTTTATTGGGAAGGCTTCAGACGAACAGATCTAATCCGGTTTGGACGATTTAGTGAAGGCACTTATTTGTGGCCATTCAAAGGAGGAATTAAGGCCGGAAAGGATTTCGCTGCTACCAGAAAGCTTTATCCGCTACCAGCTTCAGATATTTCATCTAATCCCAACTTAACTCAAAATACAGGTTATTAACCGCCATGTACATCTTAAAACGCATATAAAATGAAAACGATCATAAATAAAATAGGTATTCTCTCTTTTGTGGCGATGATGTTTTTTTCCTGTAAAGAGAAAGAAGATCTGGTTATAGTAAGTGAGAATGCAACTGCCTCCACTATTTCGGCCAAAAATACCACGGTAGTGCTGTCAAAGCAGGTTATAGACGACATTGTAGCAACTTTTACCTGGACCAGAACCGACTTTGGCTATTCTGCCGGCGTCTCTTATTCGGTGCAGGTTGATAAAAAAGGAAACAACTTTGCAGCACCCCGTAATTTTGTGGTAGGCACATTTGCTCCAGGTGTAACTCCCTCGAAAGAGTTTAAAGGTTTAGAATTCAATAACTTGTTGCTGGCTTTAAACTTGCCAACAGGAGTAGCTTCGCAAGTAGAAGTTCGTATTAAATCGGAAGTTACCACATTAGGTACTGTAAATTCTCCAGAGGCTTCAGTTGCGCCAGTTTACTCTGTTCCGGTTACTTTAACGGTTACGCCATTTGCCTTAACATCATTTTTATATGTTCCGGGGGCGTATCAAAATTGGACTCCTGCAACTGCTGATAGTCTCATCTCGCCGACAGGAAATGGTGTACACGAAGGCATAATCAATTTCACTGCCGGTAATCTTGACTTTAAAGTGCTATCGAAAAAATCATGGGGTCCACCAGAGTATGGGTCTGGTGCCACTGCCGGAATTATCGCTATTGGTGGCGGAAATTTAACCGCACCGGCTGCTGGAAAAACTAAAGTTACAGTAGATCTTAATGCCAATACAATAGCTTTTGCACCTTATTCGTGGGGAGTGATAGGTAGCGCAACTCCAGGTGGTTGGGATAATGATACAGATATGTCTTACAATAATGGAACTCAAACCTGGAGTGTTAATATCACTTTAACTGCTGGCGAAATTAAGTTTCGGCTAAATGATGCCTGGTCCGTTAACTATGGCGGTTCCGGAGGTACAATTGACGCTGGTGCTGGTAACATTCCGGTAGCTGCTGCAGGCACTTATAAGGTTGAAATGAACATCCCGGCTAAAACGTACACGCTTACAAAACTTTGATAGCACTTTAACTTAGGCCTGTAGGAAATACTCCCGCAGGCTTTTCTTTTATTCAGAGGTAATATGGAAAGAACAATATTCAGCCTTATCTTTTCACTCCTTTCAGTAGCAGTTTTTGCACAAAATTCTTCTCCTGTAAAGAGTGTTGGAAATATAACTGCTGTAACCATTGCAGAACAGAAAGTCAATTTTACTACCGATAATTCCTTTGGCGAAATCATTGTATTTGCTCCAAATATTATCCGCATTCGTTTGGATAAGAAAGTGTTGGGGCGTGATTTTTCTTACGCAGTAACGGCGAAACCAAAAACCACAACAGCCAGTATCAGCCAAACAGCAGATGCCATATCTATTCAAACAGATTCACTTCAGGCAAGAATTTCAAAATCGCCTTATTCCGTTACGTTTCTTACCAGGGATGGTAAGGTCATCAATCAGGACGAAAACGGACTAAGTACCTCCTGGATTGGCGAAGAAGTAACCACGTACAAAAAAATGCAATCAGGCGAGCGCTTTATCGGTTTGGGGGAGAAAACAGGAAATCTCGATCGTGCAGGAAGCGGCTATACCAACTGGAATACCGATGCTTTTGGTTATAGCAGCGGACAAGATCCTATTTATTCTACCATTCCATTTTATATAGGTATCCATAGTGGCTTAAACTATGGGATTTTTATGGACAATACCTACCAAAGCGATTTCAACTTTGGTGCCAGTAACAACCGCTTTTCCTCGTTTGGCGCTCAGGGTGGAGAAATGAATTATTACTTTATTTACAATACTCGTTTGGCCGATTTAATTACTTCTTATACTGGCCTTACGGGAAGAATGAACATGCCGCCACTGTGGAGCCTTGGCTATCAGCAAAATCGCTACAGTTATTATCCCGAAACCGAGGTGATGCGTATTGCCCAAACTCTTCGCGAAAAGAAAATCCCTGCCGACGGAATAACGCTGGATATTCATTACATGGATAATTACAAGCTGTTTACCTGGAACAAAAACCGCTTTGCCGATCCTGAAAAGATGAACGCAAAGCTAAACAGTATGGGTTTTAAAACTACGGTAATTGTTGATCCGGGTATTAAAGTGGAAGAAGGCTATGGCGCTTATGAACGTGGTTTGAAAGACAATATCTTCATTAAATATCCCGACGGCCAGAATTATACCGGGCAGGTATGGCCTGGCTGGTGTCACTTCCCCGATTTTACAAGTGAAAAGGGGAGGGCGTGGTGGAAAAACGAAGTGAAGTTTTTCGCAAAAACAGGCGTAAGTGGCTTATGGAATGATATGAATGAAATAGCCACCTGGGGACAAAAAATGCCAAATAACGTACTTTTTGATTACGACGGCAAGCTAACCACACACAAAGAAGCTCACAATGTTTACGGCATGCAAATGGCAAGATCGAGTTATGAGAGTGCCCGTAATGAAATGAACAAGCGTCCTTTTATTCTTACACGGGCAGGTTATGCGGGGTTGCAGCGTTATACCGCCATCTGGACAGGCGATAACCGTTCGGAAGACGACCACATGCTTGCTGGCGTACGTTTGCTAAACAGTTTGGGGCTAAGTGGTGTTCCCTTTACGGGGATGGATATCGGTGGCTTTACCGGAAATCCTTCGGTGGGATTGTTCACCCGATGGATGCAGCTGGGCGCTTTTACACCTTACTTCAGGAATCACACCGCGGTAAATACCAAATCGTCAGAACCATGGGCGTATGGAGAAGAAGCATTGGAAACTGCCAGAAACTATGTGAACCTGCGTTACAAACTGCTTCCGTATTTGTATTCCTCATTTTATGAAGCCACACAAAATGGTCAGCCTGTAATGCGAAGTCTGGCGATAGATAACCCACATGATGCCAGGGTTTATGATACTCAATTTCAGAACCAGTACTTCTTTGGACGAGCGTTTATGGTAGTTCCCTTAACCAGTCAGCAGCCTTTTGCAAAAGTGTACTTCCCGAAAGGAAAATACTATGATTTATACACCGATGCGGTAGAAGAGGGTAGTCAGGAAAAAATAGCCCAGCAGGCGATGCATAAATTACCGGTTTTCGTGAAAGAAAGCAGTATTGTTCCAATGCAGTCACTTATTCAATCCACAATGGAAAAACCGACAGATACGCTGGTGATCCATATTTACAAAGGCAACGTAAACAATAGTTTTGTTTATTATGAAGATGACGGCGAATCGTACAATTACGAAAAAGGCATTTACTATAAGAGAACAATCGCTTATACACCAGCAAATAATACAATTGAGTTTGGTAAGCCGGAAGGGTCTTTTAAATCAAAATTTAACCATCTTAAAATAGTATTGCATGGTTTTAATGATTTAAACTCAATGAAAGTAGACGATAAAACTGTTCCCCTAAAGGATGATTTCGCAATGTTCATTGATCCTGTTTCAAAATTTGATCCTCAGGGCAACGCGAATCAGCCGGAAGGTGCAAAAGTCAAAAGCCTAGTAATAAAGAATGGCGGAGCGTTTAAGCTGGTATATTAACCTGAGTTCGACTAAATATGCAGTTTGTAGTGTGTGTGGGACTTTTCTCGCCCTCTGGGAGAGATGCCGAAGGCAGAGAGGGTATAAGACTATGCTATTATCACCTCACCCTATCCCTCCCGAATAACTCGGGACAGGTCTCCTCAAGGAGAGGGGAAAGCAAGGTGCTTATTTTGAATTATTTAACAAACTAAAAATCGAACTCAGGTTACTACATAATCTATAACTCATAAATGAAAATCACTTTCAAAAAATATTATAGAGCAGGAATAAGAGCCTGCCACCTTCTTGCCCTGATTGATGTTTTTAGGAACCAGTATGTCCTCGCCACCGTTCTTGCCTTCACCGGTCTCAGCAGCTTCGCTCAGCTTCCTGCGCTCGAACGAATTGAACCGATGAACTGGTGGGTAGGGATGAAAGATCCTAAGTTGCAACTATTGGTACACGGAGAAAAAATCGCCGAAAGGAACATCAGCTTAAGCTACCCGGGAGTAAGTTTGTTGAAGGTCAATAAGGTTGAAAATTCCAACTATCTGTTTCTGGATCTGGAGATTTCTGCAACAGCAAAAGCTGGTAGTTTTCCAATATCCTTTACAAAGTCGGGGGCCAAAACATTGACCTACACCTATGAATTGAGGCAGAGAGACAGAGCGTTGCAAAGGAACAACGGCGTTACCAGCAGCGATCTGATTTATCTCATCATGCCCGACCGCTTTGCTAATGGTGATAAAAGCAACGACGTAGTAAAGGCAATGCGGGAAACCACGCTTAATCGCGATTCTATGTATTACCGTCACGGCGGAGATATTCAGGGAATTATCGATCACCTGGATTACCTCAAGGATTTAGGAGTTACAGCTGTTTGGTGCACCCCGGAGATTGAAAACGATATGGTGCAGGCGTCCTATCATGGTTATGCAGTTACCGATCATTACAAAATAGATCCCCGGTATGGTAGTAACGAACTGTTTAAAAAGTACGTTGATATCTGCCACAACAAGGGTTTAAAGGTTATTAAAGACATTGTGCATAATCATACCGGAACAGAACATTGGTTCATCAAGGATATGCCTTCCAAAGATTGGGTTCATCAATGGGATAAATTCACACAAACAACTTATAAAGATCAAACGTTGATGGACCCTTATGCATCAGCAATGGATAAAAAAAGAATGCTCGATGGCTGGTTTGTATCCTCCATGCCGGATCTTAATCAATCCAACCCCTACGTCCAGAATTATCTGAACCAAAATCACATTTGGTGGATAGAATATGCCGGAATTGATGGTTTGCGCTTGGATACCTATCCCTATAATGAACCATCTTATATGGCCGATTGGGCTAACAAGCTAAAGGCAGAGTTTCCCCGTTTATCCATTTTCGGCGAAACATTGGTGAACGGAAATGTCAACCAGGCATTCTTTACTCAGGGTAGCACACTAAATGGGAACCTGAATACTAACCTTCCGGGGATAACCGATGTAGCGGTCAAAGACGCTATTTACGAAACGCTAAACGGCAAGTTTGAATGGACATCAGGTGTAAACCGTTTGTATTCAGTTTTAGCCAATGATTTTATTTATCAGGACCCTTATCGGAATGTCATTTTCATGGATAACCACGATATGAGTCGCTATTATTCGGTAATAGGAGAGGATTTGGGGAAATATAAATCGGGTATGGCTTTGCTGCTTACTACCAGAGGAATTCCGCAGGTGTATTATGGAACCGAGTTGCTGATGAAAAATTTATCTAATCCTGATGGCCTGGTTCGCGAAGATTTTAAAGGTGGGTGGGCTGGTGATAAGCAGAATAAATTCACGTCTGCCGGAAGGAATTCTCTTGAGAATGAAGCTTACAACTACTTCAGGAAACTGGCCAACTATCGTAAAAATACAACTGCCCTGCAAACAGGAAAATTGATGCAGTATGTGCCTGAAAATGGTGTATATGTGTTCTTTAGATACGATGCTGCAAAAACGGTAATGATTATCTGCAATACAAATGATAAAGAAAGCAGCGTGGAAACGGCACGCTTTACAGAAAGGACAGCCAGATTTAAGAACGCCAAAAATATAATTACAGATGAACAAACTGGGCTGGAAAGGATAACAATCCCCGCAAAATCCACGCAGGTGTTCGAGCTAAACCTATAAGGTTTTCAAAACCTTATAGGTTTTACAAGCGCCATAACTTGATTTAAGCATTTTTGGAAAGTGCTCAAGCTAAACCTATAAGGTTTTCAAACCTTATAGGTTTTTACAAGCGCGAAACCTCCGTGCCCTCTGTATTTAAAAAAACGCAACCCCCAATTTAAATCAAACGTAATGAGAAAGATATTCCTGATTATTAGTGTGTTTATAGCCTTTTTGGATACTTCCTGTAAGAAGAAGGGAGTACAAGATGAAGTAATTATAGAAACGGGGTTCGAACTGCCTGCCAATGCCGCAGACGGGGTAACCTACGTGAATAACGGTACTTCGGCCATTTTTAATTTGTATGCGCCTGAAAAGCAGTCGGTAACAGTTATTGGCGATTTTAACGACTGGCAGCCAGGTGCTGGCTATGCCTTCAAGAAAACGCCCGACGGTAAACGCTGGTGGCTGCAAATTGATGGTTTAGATCCCGATAAGGAATATGCCTATCAATATCTCATAGATGGCACTTTAAAAATTGCAGATCCCTATACCGAAAAAATCCTCGATCCAAACGACGATCAATATATTTCTTCCGCCATTTATCCTAATCTGAAGGCCTATCCCACAGGCAAAACAACCGGTGTTGTAAGCGTTATGCAGGGTAGAAAATCTCAGTATGCCTGGAAGAATACATCATTCGCCCGTCCCGAGAAAAAGAACCTGGTGATTTATGAGGTGCTTGTTCGCGATTTTATTGAGAATCATGACTATAATACGCTTAGGGATACCCTCAATTACATCAAAAACCTGGGTGTGAATGCTATCGAGCTGATGCCCTTAAACGAGTTCGAGGGTAACCTTTCATGGGGATATAACCCATCGTTCTATTTTGCTGCCGATAAATATTACGGGACTAAGAACGCTCTGAAAGCTTTAATTGATGAATGTCATTCTCGCGGGATAGCTGTGATTTTAGACCTGGTACTAAACCATTCGTTCGGACAATCGCCAATGGTGCAGTTATATTTCGATAAAACAAG
>Ga0307408_100000660_pt1 | contig 28737 bp, 28 predicted proteins | sample 322Cmetagenome_FD_202116 | JGI IMG/M metagenome (GOLD analysis project Ga0307408, IMG submission 202116) | Maize rhizosphere microbial communities from greenhouse at UC Davis, California, United States - 322HYB-C-3 | ecosystem: Host-associated > Plants > Roots > Rhizosphere > Soil | place...
GTAGGTGGAGCGCAAGCCGTTGCCGCAATGGCTTACGGTACGGAAAGTATAACCAAGGTTGATAAGATTTTTGGCCCCGGGAACCAGTACGTAACCAAAGCTAAAACCATTATTCAATCAACAACCCAAACAGCTATTGATATGCCTGCGGGGCCGTCTGAGGTTTTGGTGATTGCAGATGAAAGTGCTAACCCTGAATTTGTGGCTGCCGACCTGTTGGCACAGGCAGAACATGGAATAGATTCTCAGGCCGTTCTCGTTGCCACTTCCGCTTCTGTAGTTGAACAAACTATTGAAGCATTGAAATCACAATTAGAGGCACTTCCAAGAAAAGATATTGCAGCAAAAGCAATTGAAAATTCTTATGCCGTTATTGCGTTAGATCTTAATCAGGCCATGGAATTCAGTAATGAATATGCACCTGAACATTTGATCCTGGCAACGGAAAAATGGAAAGGTATAACCGGACAAATCAGCAATGCTGGTTCCGTATTCCTGGGGAATTTAACTCCTGAAAGTGCTGGTGATTATGCTTCAGGAACCAACCATACTCTTCCAACAAGTGCCTACGCCCGCTCCTATTCGGGCGTTTCGGTCGATTCTTTTGTTAAGAAGATTACCTTTCAGCATTTAACAGAAGAGGGAATTCAAAACATAGGAACAACGGTAGAAACTCTCGCCGAACTGGAAGGCTTGCAAGCACATAAGAATGCTGTGACGGTGAGAAGAGCCCTCCTCCCAACTTCCAAGGGCCCTTCGGCCTAAAGTAGGGGTATAGCAAGGCGCAATAGCATTGTGCCTTAATGGAATTGCACATATAGATTAATATGGAAAAAGAAAGTAACACACAAACATATAGCACGCAAACCAGCAGCTCCCCATTTAAGGGGCTAGAAGGCTTACTCCGTGACAACATCAAAAACCTTGTCCCTTATTCATCTGCACGTGATGAATTTAAGGGAGAAGCTTCTATTTTTCTGGATGCTAACGAGAATAGCTACGGCTCTCCTATCGAGGCACAGTACAATCGGTATCCAGACCCACTTCAATGGAAAGTAAAAAAGAGGTTAAGCGAAATCAAAGGAGTTCCGCCTCAAAATATTTTCTTAGGAAACGGCTCTGACGAAGCTATTGATATTTTATTCAGGGCATTTTGCCGTCCGGGTGTTGACAATGTAATTACCGTACCGCCAACTTATGGCATGTATGAAGTTTCTGCGAACATCAACGATGTTGCAATTAAGAAAGTTCCGTTAACAACTGATTATCAATTAGACCTGGAAGGAATATCAGAGGCTATTGATGAAAATACCAAACTGATTTTCATCTGCTCACCTAACAACCCTACTGCTAACTCAATCAATCGCGAAGACATCGAGACTGTTTTAGCAAATTTTCCAGGCCTGGTTGTTATTGATGAGGCCTATATTAACTATTCACGCCAAAAAAGCTTTATTCAGGAATTGACTGAATACGGCAACCTGGTTGTTCTTCAAACCTTATCTAAAGCTTGGGGACTAGCAGCTTTGCGTGTTGGAATGGCTTTCGCCAGCGAGGAAATAATTGAAGTTTTCAATAAGGTTAAACCTCCTTACAACATCAATGAAGCATCTCAGCAACTGGCTTTAGAGGCCCTGGCACACGTTGATAAAGTAAACAACTGGATTAAAGAAACTATCAAAGAGCGCGAGAAATTGGTAGCAGAGTTACTTCAACTACCTTTTGTCGTGAAAATCTTCCCTTCGGATGCTAACTTTATCTTAGCTAAAACTACTGATGCGAAGGGCATTTACAATTTTCTTGTAGAACGTGGGATTATTGTACGCGACCGCTCAAAAGTAGAGCTTTGTGAAGGCAGCCTGCGCATAACAATCGGCACTCCAGCTGAAAACCAAACGCTTTTAGAAACTCTTAAAACATATCAATCCTAATTATGGCTCGTAAAGTATTATTCATTGACCGCGATGGTACTCTTTGTTTAGAACCTGAAGATTACCAGGTTGATTCGTTTGAAAAACTAAGATTTTACCCTGGTGCGTTCAAATACCTTACAAAAATTGCCGAAGAGCTTGATTTTGATTTAGTAATGGTTACCAACCAGGATGGCCTTGGAACAGATTCGCATCCCGAGGAAAATTTCTGGCCGGTGCATAACTTCCTGATTAGCGCTTTCGAAGCAGAAGGTGTTGTGTTTAAAGAAATTATTATAGATAAAACCTTCGCTCATGAGAATGCCCCTACCCGCAAACCGGGTACTGCTTTATTGACGCATTATCTTGACCTTGAGAAATACGATTTAGCGAATTCTTTTGTTATCGGCGATAGAATTACCGATGTGGTTTTAGCAAAAAACTTAGGTTCTAAAGCAATCTGGTTAAAGCAAGATGCAAACCTTGGCTTGAGCGAAATTACAGATCAGGCTGAAGAATTAAAAAAATATATTGCTTTAGATACAACCGAATGGAAGGCTGTTTATGAGTTCCTGAAAGTTGGTAAACGTGAGGTGGAACATCGCCGCACAACTAAGGAAACTGATATTTATATCAAACTTAATCTTGATGGCAAGGGCGAAGCGAAAATCTCTACAGGATTACATTTCTTCGACCACATGCTTGACCAGATTGCCCGCCACGGTAGTATCGACTTGGAAATCAACACTAAGGGGGATCTACATATTGACGAGCATCATACTATTGAGGATACCGGGCTAGCTCTGGGCGAAGCCATCTCGAAAGCTTTAGGAGATAAAAGAGGTATTGAAAGATACGGATTCTGCCTACCGATGGATGATTGCCTGGCTCAAGTAGCCATTGATTTTGGCGGCCGTAATTGGATTGTTTGGGATGCTGAATTTAAACGCGAAAAAGTAGGTGAAATGCCTACAGAAATGTTCTTTCACTTCTTCAAATCGTTTAGCGACGCATCTAAGAGCAACCTGAATATCAAAGCTGAAGGCCAAAATGAACATCATAAAATAGAGGCAATTTTTAAAGCTTTTGCCAAAGCAATTAAGGTTGCAGCTAAAAGGGATGTGAATAATATGCAGCTGCCGAGTACTAAGGGCTTGTTATAGAGCCAGCCCCCTATCCTCCTAAAGGGGAGTTAGTGGACAAGTCTTGCAGGAGCTAATGTGGCTCTATACACTGTCCCAGATTAAGGCGTTGTTCGCGCGGGGTAGCTTTTCTCTCCCTCAGGGAGAGATGCCGTAAGGCAGAGAGGGTATGAAGCTATGCAAGGCTCACTCTCTTGTGCATTCGCCTAAAAGCACACATAAAAAATTAAAATGCATTAATTGTTTAAACAATGAATGAAAATAGCTCACAACACTTAGGTACTTCCACTCCCCCGACAGAGAGGGTGGGAACTCTAGGCATTGTTAATTATGGTGCGGGCAATATCTTTTCCCTTACCGCAGCTCTTGAGCGTCAGGGTATTTCTTATGCCATGATCAATTCGCCAGAAGAATTTGATGGTTTTGATAGATACATCATTCCGGGTGTGGGTCACGCGGGTGCCGCAATGCAGAAATTAAAGGAAAGCGGCATGGTTGAAAAAATAAGAGCTACCACCAAGCCAGTGTTAGGTATTTGCGTGGGTATGCAGTTACTTACCAGCCATTCGGAAGAAGGTAATGCTGATTTATTGGGCATTGCTCCCTTGAAAACATGTCATTTTTCCGAAAACTTAAAACTAAAGATCCCCCACATGGGTTGGAACAGAGTTAGTTCCGAGCTTGATAATGAATTATTTAAGGGTATAACAAATGGCTCGTACTTTTATTATGTACATTCCTATTTTATAGAATTTAATCCTACTTTTACAATCGCTTCGACCGAGTACGGTATTAAATATTCGGCGGCATTAAAAAAAGACAATTTTTACGGAGTTCAGTTTCACCCTGAAAAATCTGGCGAAGCAGGAGAACAGCTATTAAGAAACTTTGCTTCAATCAATTAGCTAGAAAGCAAGGAACCCGAATAAAAGCATGCCTGCTTCAATGCTAATTGGGGTTTGCGTGAGGGATTGAAGTGAAAAGCCCGGAATTAGCGAAGCGAAATGAGGACTTGAAACGGAAAGCCCGGCCCGAAAGGGCACGCCCAACATTAAATTTAACAAATAATAAATCCTCAACGGATCATTATTAAAAGAAAAAACAAATAAACTATGTATATCATTCCGGCAATTGATATTCTGGACAAAAAGGTTGTCCGTTTGCGCGAAGGACATTATGATGAGGCTACATTTTACGATGTAACTCTAGAGGAAATGATCGAAAAATACCAGTCAAATGGTACAGAGTATGTTCATATTATAGATCTGAATGGCGCAAAAGGTGACTTTAGTAACCAGGAATATTTATTTGACATCATTCAAAAAACTGAAATGAAGGTTCAGTATGGTGGTGGCGTAAGAAGCATAGAAAAAGTGAGAGAGTTGATCGATGCTGGTATCCACCGTGTTATTGTAGGTACTCAGGCTATCACCAACCCTGATTTCCTTCCTCAACTAAGCGAGGAACTTTGCGGAAAAGACAAATGTTCTGACCAAATTGTTGTGGCTATTGACGTTTTAGACGAGGTTATTAAATATTCTGGCTGGATGGAAAGTTCGCCTATTAAATTAATGGACTATGTTGACCGTTGCTTGAACCTGGGCTTTTACCGTTTCCTTTGTACTGATATTAACAAAGACGGAAAACTAGGCGGAGCCGGCGTTGAGCTATATCAGAAATTATTAGATCATTCTCCATTCATTAAATTAATTGCTTCAGGTGGTATCAGCTCTATGGACGACATCCGTGTGGTGCAAGAAATTAAGGTTGAAGCTTGCGTTGTTGGTAAAGCCATCTATGAGGGAAGAATCTCTATAGAGGAAATTAAGGACTGGAATTTGAAGTCTTTGATTTCATTCTAGTCCCGGCCCCCGAAATGGGGGGTACTTAATGCCCATTGCAAAGCAGCGAATGTTCCGGGGAGCTAGTTATATAATTTTCGGAATGCTGAAAAGTTAAGGTATGATATGGCACCCGCTGAAACTTTACTTTGGGGGTATCAAAGGGGAATCAGTTAGGGTGGTAAGTTTAGAAGACAATCGCTGATTTCTATTTAATTATTGAGCTTAATGATTCTATTTATTTGGAGCCCAATATTTTGACTAATGATATTGAACGGCAAAAACATATAGAAACTTAGGTTATCAAGTTATACGTTTTACAAACGATCAGATATTTAAAAACATACAACAAGTTTTGACGACAATACAAGCCGCCACGCAAACTCCCCCTTTAGGGGGCGGGGGGCTCTCTAAACGCATTATCCCTTGCCTTGACGTTAAGGAAGGGCGCACGGTGAAAGGGGTTAACTTTGTAGACCTTCGCGATGCCGGTGACCCGGTAGAACTTGCCTGGCAATATTCTCAGCAGGGTGCAGACGAATTAGTCTTTCTCGATATCACGGCAACTCACGAACGCCGTAAAACCATGGTGGAGCTTGTTAAAGCAGTCGCCCGTCAGGTTAACATTCCATTTACTATTGGGGGGGGGATTAACGAAATCGCCGATGCAGACATTCTCTTAAATTCTGGAGCAGATAAGATATCTATCAACTCTGCAGCCGTAAGAAATCCAAAGCTTATCAATGAACTGGCAATGGCTTTCGGTAAACAGTTTGTTGTGGTAGCGGTAGATACCAAAAATGTTAATGGTAAAAATCTGGTGCATTTAAACGGCGGACGTATTGCTACGGAACTAGAGACTGAAACATGGATTTTAGAGGCACAGGAACGAGGTGCCGGAGAGATCTTACTGACCTCTATGGACCATGATGGAACCAAAGCTGGCTTTGACAATCGTTTACTAAAGAAAATAAACAATTCTATCTCCATTCCCCTGATCGCCTCCGGCGGTGCAGGTAATGTACAGCACTTTATAGACGTATTTCAGCAAAGTAATGTTGATGCGGCTCTGGCTGCTTCAGTATTCCACTATGGGGAAATTCTGATCCCTTCGCTGAAAGAAGAATTAAAAAAACACTCAATTGAAGTAAGGTTATAATGACTATAGATTTTGCAAAATCAGGCGGGTTAGTTCCGGTAGTAATTCAGGATGAACAAACCCTGGAAGTGCTGATGCTTGGTTACATGAATGAAGAAGCTCTTGCAAAAACAAAGGCTGAAAATAAAGTAACGTTCTTTTCGCGCACTAAAAACCGCCTATGGACCAAGGGCGAAGAAAGCGGCAATTTTTTATCGGTAAAATCAATCCATATTGATTGCGATAATGATACGCTTTTAATAAAAGTAGACCCAATTGGACCGACTTGCCACACCGGCTCGCGCAGCTGCTTTAAAACTGAATATAACCAAAACTTCATTTTTAAACTAGCTTCTATCATCGACGACAGATATAAGAATCCGGTTGAAGGATCTTATGTTAATCGCCTAAAAAATAAAGGCTTAAATAAAATAGCCCAAAAGGTAGGCGAAGAAGGCGTGGAAACTGTAATTGCAGCCATAAACGAAACTGAAACAGATTTAATAAACGAGGCATCTGATCTGGTTTTCCATCTATTGGTTCTTCTGAAAGAGAAAAATATCAGCCTGGAAACTATTGCTCAGAATTTGGAGAGTAGGCATAAATAGCTATTAGCTAATAGCTGAAAACTGCAAAAATGATTGAGGTAAAAAGAGTTGCTGCATTACACGGGCATCAAAATCCGGTTTATGCACTGGAACCTTCGCAAAAGCCGGGTATTTTCTTCTCTGCGGGGAATGACAAAGGGGTGGTTGAATGGAGCTCTAAAAGGTTGGAATTTATAAAAGTTTTAACTCCGGTAAGTAGTTCCGTGTATGCTTTACATGCTGCAAAATCTGCCCCGGTTCTAGCTATTGGCGAACGAAGTGGCAAAGTGAGCTTATTTGATTTTTTGGAACAAAGGATTGTTGCTTCCTTCAACCATCATATCAAGCCGGTTTTCTCTATCACCTCAATCAACCATAAAAAGGAGCTTCTTGGCACCTCCGAAGACGGGATGGTATCCGTAGTTGGGCTCGAAAACTTCAATTTGTTATACAAATTCAATGTGTCTCCACTCACTGTCCGCTCTGCGGCGGTAAGCCCTGATGAAAAGTTAATTGCTTTCGCCTGTAAGGATAACTTAGTCAGAATTTATAATTCTGATGATTATTCACTTCTCAAAGAAATCAACGGCCACACTCATCCTGTTACTTCGGTACAGTTTTCTCCGGATGGAACAGCATTACTTTCAGGGGGACGTGATGCACAATTGAAAATATGGAATACGGCTGATTTCTCACTTAAACAGTCTATTCCTGCTCACATGTTTGCAATCTACGACATCAAGTTTCATCCTTTACTGCCCTATTTCGCCACCGCCAGCCAGGATAAAAGCATCAAGATATGGGACTCTGAGACTTTTAAACTAAAAAAAATCATCAGCAGAGAAAAGGGCATCGAATGCCATAGCCATTCAATTAATAAGCTAGGATGGGATACAGAAACTGGCTACCTTATTTCTGTAAGCGATGATAAAGTTGTGATGGTTTGGGACATTCATTTTGATGCTTAATTTCGGCCTCCCGATTTTGGGTAGTAGAAAAAGTACTCGTTAATATAATAGCTTACATCCACGCCGTTATTTTCAAGATATTTTATCGCATTCAAAAATGATTGCACGTTAATTACAGGCAATCGCTTAGTCTGATATCCTACCCTAGCCATTTCCAATTGCCTTTCAATAGACGCTATATATTCTGCCTTATTAATATTAAGCTTTTCTTTAGTATTCCTCAACAGCTTTAGCACTTCTGGCTGCGTCCTCAGTACATATAGCGAGTCAAATTCTCCAATCCGCTCAAGCTTTCCGTATTGGGCAAAAGAGCCTAAAGAAAGACATGAAAAAATAAATATTAACAGCATGTATTTCATCGATCCAAAATTAAGTTTAGTATTGTGTTAGAAGTAGTTGGGAGCTGTATTTGCAATGGATGACTATTTGAGAAAACCTTAAATGAATCGCTTAATGATTCTTAGCTTATGAGTGTGCTTTTTCAATTCAGCGTTGTAAATACCTTCGCCATCAATTGAATCAATTCTTACGCGGCCCGACGCATGAATAATCTGTTGGTTCTCCATCATTATTCCCACATGAGTTATTCGCCCCTCGGCATTGTCAAAAAAAGCCAGGTCGCCTGGCCGGGTTTCCTGCAAAAAATTAACCACCTGGCCTTGTTCTGCTTGCTGCCAGGCATCTCTTTTTAAATAGATACCAAACATCTTGAAAACTACTTGCGAAAATCCGGAACAATCAATACCGAACATTGATCTGCCGCCCCATAAGTATGGTGCGTTTAAAAATATCCTTGCAACATCAATAACGGCGGTTGGAAAATCGGTTATTACATAAGAGGGAATTGCAGAAAACACATACTTCTCAGAGCCAAAATAAAAATCTTTATCCGAACCAAACGGGATACTGCTTCCGGCTGTGATGTTAATTATTTCATCAGAAAAGGCTCTTAACACCGGCTCAAATATCTCAGGGCCAAGCGCTCTAAAATTCACAGCCAAAATGTTAAAATCTTCTTTGTTAAGGTACTGGAATTGTTTGCGGTCAACCCAGCCCTCGTAATTATCAAAAGACGTTAGGACTTTGGCCCATTTTTCAGTTTCTTCCAGTATCGTAAAACACTCCCCAAATAACAATTGAGATGTCATTTCGCTTTTATCCGAAGCCTCTGCCCTCACCGGAACCAGAGATAAGTTACATATGCCGTGCTGATCCATGTTTTTCGATACAAATGAACAGAAAATACTTTCTATTATAAAACTTTAAAAACTTAAGCATTGTTGTTAAAGTATGAAAACTTTAAGTGAGGCACATAAAATTTTAATTGCTGTTGAAGACAGCCAATATTCTGAACATGCTGCCGATTATGGATTCGAACTTGCAAAAAAATTAGGAGCGGATGTTGCATTGGTTCACGTAAATGATATTCCGGTAGCCACACCATACATCCCCGACCCAATTTTGAATGAGCCTCCCGTACTTGTGCCAGAACTGATACAAATTCAGGAGGATGCAGGAAAAAAACTCTTAGACCGGATTTCGGACAAATATATTGAACAAACCACCATTTATACTTTTAATAAAGTGGGCAATACTCGGGATGAGATCCTAAGTACGGCCGAAGAATGGAATGCTGATATGATCATATTAGGCACCCATGGGCGCACAGGCTTTGACCATTTTATTTCCGGAAGCGTAGCAGAAAAAGTTGTACGCAAAGCGAAATGCCCGGTGCTGATAATTCCTAATAAAGAATACGGACAACACTAACCCTCAATATTATGCAGATAGCAGAAAAGTCATTGAGCTATTCCTCAATGACTTTTCTGCTATTGTTATAAATGCCATCTACTATCGATAGAACTTGAGTAAAGGCATTATAGATCTTTCGCAGTCTTCCAACATCAGTTATTCCATCTTCTATGACCAATTCCAGAAATGGTTCTTTATAGTCAGAATCGGCAACATGGTGAAGTACAATTCCGAAAGAAAAATGTTCAAGTGATTGCAGCACCTCCCTTACCTGTGCTGATTCAAACACTTCTTTAACTTTGTCTGCGGCATTAGTTTTTATTACTATCCTTTTGTCGAATTCAGGATACCCTACTATAACATCCTGCATTCCAAAAAATTTTCCTATTTCGTCAATAAAATCCTCCCGATGGATCGCAAAGCGAAAGTCGTCATGCTTGTGCATTAAGGCGCTGAAGGATGTAACTGCATAGCCACCTTCAAACCCTCCTCCTAAATCAATGTCTATATTTAATGAAATTTGCCTTCCCTTATAGTCAATAAATACCTGATAGTCCAGAGGGTCGCTTTCATTCAAATCTGCCGAAATTTTTTTCCAAATTGCCTCTTCGGCTTCTTCAGAAAGCAAATTATTGTGTTCCATAAGTATATGTGAATTATTATATAATATAATACCCTGTTGATAGCCTTAGGTTTTAATTTTTTTATCCAAACATTTTGCCTTTTCCCATGCGTTTGTCCTCTTTTTAAATTAAAAGCAGGTAATTGTTGCGAAGAATAACATTTAGCCTATTTTTGCTGTAATGAGTATCATCGCCAAAACTGCAGAAGAATCTTTAACAATAATGAATGAATTGGTATTGCCAAACGATACCAATGCTTTACATAACTTAATGGGTGGCCGCCTGCTACACTGGATGGACATTGCCGCATCTATTGCGGCGCAAAAACATTGTAACCGTATTGCCGCTACCGCTTCTGTTGATAATGTGTCTTTCAAACAGCCAATTAAACTCGGCGACGTTGTAACGATTAAGGCAAAGGTTACTCGCTCTTTTAACAGTTCGCTGGAAGTTAGGGTTGTGGTATGGACCGAGAATATCTCTACCGGAACCAAGGCAAAAAGCAACGAGGCATTTTATACGTTCGTTTCCATAGATGAGAATGGCAAAGTGATGCGGATACCAGAATTAGTACCCGAAACAGAAGAAGAAATGCAGTTATTTGATGGAGCACTTCGCAGAAGGCAACTTAGGCTTATACTTGCTGGAAAAATGAAACCAGATGATGCTACAGAACTCAAGGCGCTTTTCTTCCCAGAGTCTTAATAACTTAAAAATATTTAATAAACAAAAAAGCAAGCCTGATGGCTTGCTTTTTTGTTTATAGTTAGCAATAACTATTTATTTATTTCTTCTAAAGTGTATTTTTTGATAACACCTAAGTTTTGCTGGTAATCTTCATTACGGCCACTTAAGTAGATCTTTTCCTTATAATGCCCGGTAATTTTTGCACCAATGGCACCAGTAATAAATGTTAACCAAACTCCGCCAACGGTAGCAGCAATGTTTGTTCCTTTATCAGCGCCATTTTCATGAACCAAATACGCGCCAGTTGCTCCGGCAGCCAGTCCTAAGCCTGCTCCCACAAAGAAACCTGTTGAGCCGGCATTTTTAGCTTTAATTTTTACTGTTTTTATTTGGTTTGCATTAATAAACTGAGTAGTGGTGTCTCTCCTACCAGCAAGGTATATACCTTTTTCATTTGCAGATTTTAAGGTACCACGATAAAGTTTTCCATCAGTAGAATAAACTTTTGCATTGTAAATCTTTTTTTTCGCTTCAGCTGATGAAGGATTGATAAAAAAAGATAGTAAAGCAGAAAGAAATAAAGTTGTTAGTAAGGATATTCTCATAAATTTTAATGGGAGGTGATAAATTCAGCGAATTGATTCATTTTTTGCGACAAAAGTACATATTATAAACCTATAAACTAAGGGTTTCCAGGTAATATATTTTACCAAAAACGCATAAATAATATTAATTTAACTTACTTCCCAGCTCAATAATCCTATCGAATTCCTCAGCCTTTAGCTTCATTACCGATAGCCTGCCCTGTCGAACTAACCCTATGTCTGCCAACCTCTCATCAGCCTTTATCTCTTCAAGAGTAACAGCCCTTTTCAAAGCCTCTACCGGCGCCAGGTCTACCACTACCCAATTGGTATCATCTGTGGTAGGGTCCTGGTAAAACTCCCGCACAACTTTCGCCACACCAACCACTGCTTTACCTTCATTACTGTGATAAAAAAGCACCAGGTCGCCCTCTTTCATCTCCTTCATATTATTTCTGGCCTGATAATTTCTAACTCCATCCCAGAAGGTGAGGCCATCTTCGTTAAATTTGTCCCAGCTGTACTTGAACGGCTCAGATTTTACTAAAAAGTAGTTCATTTATTTCTTTAATTTTTGATATGATAAGGGCATTTCTCCGGCCGCTATTCAGTAATAGCGACAAAGATAGTTAAACTGAAAAAAACTAGAACAGTCGCATTTTATCCATCCATGAGGAAGGATATGAGTTCTTCCTAAATATTCCCCGTAACTCGCGGGCAATAGCAAGTTTTTTATCTTCTTTTATTTATTTCGACGGCAAAACTAATAAATCAGATAGAATAAGGGTATACACAAGCAAACAGGGGAGAATTAAAATAAATGCATTTTTGTCATTGGGGCTAAAAAGCAAAGCCTCTCCTATTCAAAATCGTCGAAAGCGGCGTGACGGCAGGTAAATTACTTTAGTCTGGGATTGAGTGGCCTAATATAGGCTCGTTTAACCTGGCAGCGAAACAAAAAAGCAGGAACACCTTACGCGTTACTGCTTTTTTTAACGATTCACTTTAGCGCGATTTAATCCGCGGTAATTTGTTTCTTTTCCGATGTATGTTCGTGTGCCCCATCCTTCACAATTGAAGTCCCGGCAGCGATAGATGTAGTATAAACTTTCAAATCCTTACCAAACTCCTTTTTATACTCTGCTTTCACATAATTAACAACAGAATCAGCAGCGTCTGCATAAACCAGGTTTAATGTACAGCCACCAAATCCAGCTCCCATCATGCGCGATCCTAGAACGCCTGAAATACTTCTGGTAATATCAACAAGGAAATCACATTCTTTGCAACTCACCTCATAAAGGTTCTTTAAACCATAGTGCGTTTCGTAAAGCCTCTGGCCAAGAGCATCGAAATTATTATTTTCAAGATCTTTACAGGCTTTGTTTAAGCGGCTTATTTCCTGCACAACGTATAAACAGCGATTATAAACAACGGCACTGATAGGCTTAACGTACAATTCAAGCATTTCCTCTGTAACCTCTGCCAGTGAATTAATATTAGGCACATGCTGTCTTACAATGTCAAGCCCTGTTCGGCATTCCTGTCTCCGTTCATTGTAAGCAGAAGATACCAGAAAATGTTTAACGCCCGAATCGAAGAGCAATATTTGAATATTGTTGTTATTGAATGGTATGTACTGGTACTCTGTGGTACTGCAATCTAACTTAATGAAGTTGCCTTCCTTACCAAATAAACTGGCAAATTGATCCATTAAACCACACTGCACGCCAACAAAAGAATGCTCAGCCTGCTGGGCAATTTTAGCCATTTCGAGCTTAGAATAACCACATTCAAATAAGTGGTTTAATGCATAGGTTGCTGCGCAGTTGATTGCAGCCGACGAAGATACTCCAGCGGCTAAGGGAATGTCTCCGCCAAATACTATATTAACCCCCTTATCCAATTTACCCGCAAGTTTGAATTCATTAATTACGCCTAAAATATAATTAGGCCAAAGTTTCCAGGCTGGTTCAAGTATATCAATAGAAGTTGAGTGGTGTTCGCTGAAATCTGCTGCATAGACATTAATAACCCGGTCTTCCCGCTTGCTTATAGCCAAATAGATATTTCTATCAATAGCAGCGGGCAATACCGGGCCTGAATTGTAGTCGGTGTGTTCACCAATCAGGTTAATCCTTCCCGGCGAACGGACAACTAAAGGGTCTGTGTTGTGTAGCTGTTTAAACCTCTCAATAATTTTTTCAAGTTTTCCCATAAGATTTAAGTAGTTGCCTTTCAGCGTTTTTATAGTTATTATTTACAGACTTAACATTAGTACCCCAGCCTCATTCGAATAATCAAACATGTGAAAGCAGTATAAGCTATGTACCGTATTATTTAAAAACTCATCAGCCTGATTGTTGAAGAGGGCGTTATATCGGTTTATCAGGGTATTCAAATGTAAAAATTAGTTCGAGAAAAAAAAATTTCGTTAAAATTTTAGCGAGAATACGTTAAACCTCATTTGGGCGCAAATTCGCCGGTAAAAATTACCATTATAGCTACAAATCAGTAAAAATAATTTAAAAACCGCACAAAAACGCCAAATATATTATCAATAACACGCAAAACATCTTCTTTTTTTTCTAAATTCACAACAAAACTTTCAAACAAAGAGAAATTCTTCAAAATCAAATTTAGCAAAAGCATGAACAGAAAAGACTGCACCACACTCATTTTAGAAACCATTGCAACGAAGAAAATTACTTATCAGGAAATTGCCGACAAGGTTAACCGAAGCCTGGTTTGGACAACCCTGGCATTACACGGGCAAGCGCCAATGGATGCGACTGAAGCTGCCACAGCAACTGCAATTTTGGGATTGGGCAAAGAAATTGAACTCGCCTTACAACAATTCCCAGAAAGAGGCTCTCTGCCTGAAATCCCGCCAACCGATCCTACACATTACCGCTTTTACGAACTAGTATCGACCTACGCAACAACTTTGAAAGCTATTATTAATGAAAAATTTGGAGATGGAATAATGAGTGCGATTGATTTTACGATGGATATTGATAGAGTTCCCAATCCCAATGGCGACCGGGTTAAAATAACTATGGAAGGTAAATTTCTACCTTATAAAAAATGGTAATGATGGAAAAAAGATATCCAATACCTCCGTTTAATTTAGAAACGGCTAAACAGAAAGTTCAGACTGCAGAAGACGCCTGGAATTCGAAAGACCCTGTACGGGTGAGCTTGGCATACACCCAAGATACGGAATGGCGAAACAGGGCTGAATTTATTAATGGGCGCCAGGATGTTCAGCTTTTTTTAGAACGCAAGTGGAATAAAGAACTTGATTATAAACTGAAAAAAGAATTGTGGGCTTTTCTGGACAATAAAATTGCGGTACGGTTCGAGTATGAGTGGAGAGATGACAGTGGCCAGTGGTACCGTAGTTATGGCAATGAAAACTGGGAGTTTGATGAAAATGGATATATGCAAAAGCGTTACGCTAGTATCAACGATCTGCCAATCAGTGAGAGTGAAAGAAAACTAGCTTAATGCCCATAATATTTAATACCTTGATAGGTTAATAGGAAATGATATTAAACCTATCAAGGTATCAACATCCTTAATTTTCCCTAGCACCTGCCTGAACTTAAACATTCCAACTTTTTCTACTTTCGCCTCAAACAATCATACACTAAAGCCCTTTTAACTATACAGTGTGCGGTACTTGCCGTTAGGCATTGCGCTACTGAGTCTTTTTTTCACATTTGGCACAATGCTTGCCTTCACCTAGCCGTACTTCATTGGAGTTTAATACCCAAGCTGTTACTTTTTTACCTATGGACAAAAACGAGCATTATGGACGCAATTCAACATCTTAAAACTCTTGGAAAAGAATTACTTTATATCGAGTCGGTTTATTTGAACCTTAAAATTGAAAAAGCCTTAAACGGAAAAAATTTTGTTAAAGACAAGCTTTTAAACGATGCCGAAACGTTGTGGCAAGAAGCCAACAAAGAATACTTTAAGTTTCTTGGCTTATTGAAAAAAAGCAGGGGATTGACGAATTGAATTCATGTCATCCCCGTAATAGATTAGTCTTTAAAATGGTAAAGGAATACTGCTTCACCTGTGTAAGCAGGTTTTTTTTGCCCGTTTATTTCTAATTCTATAGCCAATACTGCTTTAGTGGTACCTCGTAAATTGGCAATGGATGCTAACTTAACTTTGAGCCTAACTTCACTGTTTACTACCACTGCCTGGCCGAATTTTAAACTTTCTATCCCGTAATTAATCTCCATCTTGAGATTCTGCACATCAGCTATCTGCTTCCACAAATAGGGCACTAACGACAAAGTAAGATAACCATGAGCAATGGTAGATTTAAAAGGGCTATCGGTAGCGGCCTTTTCAGAATCAATATGGATCCATTGATGGTCTAATGTTGCATCAGCAAATTTATTAATCTGTTCCTGGGTAATTTTATGCCAAGCAGACACCCCCAGCTCCTGCCCTGCAAAAGCTTCAAATTCATTATAATTCCGAATTACTACCATATTTAAAATTGATGAAGGCATAATTACAACATTTTTTTGGCCTTTTCCATTCCTGGTTACATTCAAGGTAACCTTTATATTTAAATGCCGTAAACGCCCATATCCGAAAAGATTAACTGTTTAGATCAGGTGAAAGTAAGGAGTGGGTTCCCGCTCCTTACTCTTTTAATACCCCCCAAATAATTACCAATAAATTCTGTAATGCCTTTGCGCCTTTAATAATCTAGGTTTACCTTTGGCCTTTTAGCAAATCAAGTAATGAATTTTAAAAACAAAACTGTTGTAATTACAGGCGCATCGTCGGGTATTGGAAAAGCATGTGCTGAAGAATTTGCAAGGCGCGGCGCTAACCTTGTTTTAGGAGCACGCCAATTTGTTACCCTATGCGAAATTTCACAACAGATTGAAAAGGATTATGGCGTTAAAGCTGTTGCTGTTGCTTGCGATGTTTCGAAAGAAGAAGATTGCGAGCATTTAATTAAGCAAGGAATTTTAACATTCTGCAGAATTGATGTGCTGATAAACAATGCAGGCATTAGCATGCGGGCTTTATTTAAAGACCTGGACCTAATCGTGCTACGTAACTTAATGGACATAAACTTCTGGGGAACAGTTTATTGTACCAAATATGCTATGCCAGAATTGTTAAAGAACAAAGGTTCTGTAGTTGGAGTTTCTTCTATTGCCGGCTATCGCGGGTTACCTGGACGAACTGGCTATTCTGCTTCTAAGTTTGCAATGAATGGCTTTTTAGAAGCCTTAAGAGTGGAAAATCTCAAAACTGGCTTGCATGTGATGATTGCAGCCCCAGGCTTCACGGCATCAAATATCCGGAATACAGCGTTAGCTAAAGATGGGTCATCGCAAGGCGAAACAAGCATGGACGAAGGCAAAATGATGTCTGCAGACGAAGTGGCCAAAATTATTGTTGACGGGGTTGAACAGCGTAAACGAACGCTGATTATGACCAGCCAGGGAAAACTTGCTGTGCTTCTGAATAAAATTCTGCCAGCCTGGGTTGACAAGAAAGTGTTTGAGCTTTTTGCCAAAGAGAAAGACCCTTTAATTAAATAAACTAGCCGCCATGCTGCCAGCAAAAACCACTGGCATCTGTGCTTAGCCTTTTACACCGGATATTGGCTTTCGTCATTGCCCGGCATTGTGATGGCTGTGTTGCCGTTGGTTTGCTACTGCCGGAACTACCAGAGGGCTTTATAATGGTATCCTCTTTATCCGATCGCAGTGAAGATGCTCTGAAATTCTGCTCCTTACTTCCTTTCCATACCCATTGTTTAACATTGCAGGAGCCTTCGAGTAGGTTCTCTTCATCATCTGGCAATTGGGGAAAAAAATCCAGTCCTGTAAGAGATTCTACACTGTCAATTGATACACTGTAAGTATATAAAGGCTTGGAGCTCGATTCGTTTGGAATTACAAAACCTATACCTTTTACCCCGGGAAGCCTGTAATCCAATAATACCTTATAAAAATATTGGGGAACAGATATATGTTCAGTCCCTATGGTATGCAATCCCTTAGCCAACACCGGTCCCGTTACCACATATACTGCTTCATTTTCGATGGCCCAATCCCGCACTTGCTCTTCCAGTCGTTTCCAAATACCGCGGTTAAAGCCAGGAAGTTGTGGACTCATATTGCTGAAATAGAACGATTCTTCCATGCTTTGTTCAGACCAGCCCATGTCGGCCGCTGGCGCCAGGTGCCCCCTGTCATAACCTGAAGATTTATAATCCTTTTGTGTTGCTGTGCCACTGGCAACTAGCGGATCTGGCTGAAAATTATCGGTTCTGGAAAACTTTGCTTTAGTTTCAGCGGCAGTTAGCTCGTATGCTATCCAGTTAGCCTGTTCATGCTTTTCATTATATGACAGGCAATAACCTGAATGACGAACAACTTCAGTTCGGGATTTAACAGCGGGAATTTCCAGCTCTGCTATAGTTGCAGGAACAATATTTTCCAACTTGTTCGCCTCGGCATATTTCCAGGTTCCATTTGGATAAAGCAATACTTTGCGCCCTGTAGAAGTAGAGGCATTAATTTGAGAAAACAAACTTTGCGACAGATACAGAATAAAGATAAAGCATAACGATATTTGCTTAAAATAGATGTTTTGCTTATGTAAACCTCTGATAATTGAAACAAAATTTGGCGTAAAACTCATTTACTAAAATTTATTTAACTTTGATCGCTTTTACTTTTATAGCGGTGCCAGTTCTCCTGAAAGCAGGTGCTGCTTATTTTCTGAAAGTATCAGCACAACACCAAACCAAAAAAGCTGCCTTTCGGGGCAGCTTTTCTTTTAGCTTTCTTTAACAGGCACATTGATAATATTCATCAAGCTTTTGCCAGCCTGCAAAAGTTCGCTGGTAATTGTTCTAGTGTACGCTTTAATTTCTTCCTTAAAATCGTCCACCGAAGCTCCTGACCTGATCTCCTCGAGGCGTTTTTCCCAGTTTCCGGTTAGTTCTGCCTGCGCTATTTTCTTTTCTTTTACAACCTCATAAACACCTAATCCCTTTGATGTGGGTACCAAATTCTTTTTTTCTCGAATTACGTATTCGCGGGTGATTAGCGTTTCGATAATTGCGGCCCTGGTGGCCGGAGTTCCTAATCCACTATCCTTCATCGCATAACGCAACTCCTCATCCTCAATCTCCTTTCCCGCTGTCTCCAAGGCTTTTAACAGAGTTGCTTCGGTATACAAAGGCTTAGGCTTGGTTTGTTTTTCAACTAGTGCTTTATTTTCAATTGGTAAGGCCTCCCCTATTTCAACCTTTGGAAGTGTTGCATTATTATCCTCATCTTTCTTCTCGTCATCCACCTCGTTAAATACGGAGCGCCACCCCGCAGAACGGATAACCGTACCGCTGGCAGTAAATTTCGAGCCCGATTCGATGGTTATTTTCGTAAGGTCTTTTAAACATTCTTTATGGAAAGCTTCCAGCATTCGGCCAGCCACCATATCGTAAACCGCCTGCCTGTCATCAGATAAGTATCCTGGGTTTTCACCTGTCGTTAAAATGGCGTGGTGATCGGTTACTTTCTTTGCATTTACACTTCTTTTGTTTAAAGGGATTGTTCCAAGAAAATCGGCATGCTTACCAAACTCTGGATGAGTTTTTAACTTACTGATCAAATCGGGCACCGTTGCAAAAACATCGTCGCCAATATACCGGCTGCCGGTACGGGGATAGGTAATCAGCTTGCTCTCGTACAAATTTTGGAGAATACCCAAGGTTTGGTCAGCTGTATAACCTTTCTTTTTATTCGCCTCCTGCTGCAAACTACTTAAGTCGTGTAATAGCGGAGGTGGTTCTTTTTTTGATTTCGCTTCAACATTAATAATATTTCCACCAGTGGGAAAGCCCGAAGCAACATCCTGTACTTTATTGAAAACTTCTTCTGCCTGACTTTTCTCCTTAAAATTCTGAGCAGACACAGCCTTGAAGCTTTGTCCGTTCTTTGTTAAAAGGATACTTACCTGGTAATAAATTTGAGGGACAAAGTTCTTCATTTCCAGATACCTGGCACAAATCATAGCCAATGTAGGAGTTTGCACCCGGCCCAAAGAGAGAACGGAACGATTCCCGGCTGAAATGCTAAGTGCCTGTGTAGCGTTCATGCCCACCAGCCAGTCGGATACAGAACGGCAATGCGCAGAGCTAAACAGGGTATCGTAATCACTTCCTGGTTTTAAGTTCTTAAATCCGTCTTTAATGGCCGCATCTGTTTGCGAAGAAATCCATAAACGGCGAAAAGGTTTCCTGCATTTTAAATGATGATAAATGTAGCGGAAAATAAGTTCGCCTTCCCGCCCGGCATCCGTTGCTACGATAATCTCATCAGCTTCGTCGAAAAGCATTTTAATAGTATCTAACTGCTTGCGAACAGCAGGATCTTCCACAACACCATCTTTTGTTTTTACTTTTCGAACAGAAAGCTTAAACCTTTCTGGTAGCATAGGCAAATTTTGCTCCCGCCAGCCATAAAAGCCATATTCTTGGGGCGGTGCTAATTGTAATAAGTGGCCAAATGCCCAGGTAAAGGAGTAATTCTTCCCTTCTATATATCCATTTTTCTTACCGGTTGCTCCAAATACTTTTGCAAGTTCCCTGGCAACCGATGGTTTCTCTGCTATTACTACTTTCATTGAAGGAGATTTGAGATATGAGATGACAGGCATACGGCAGGCATCCTCTCAGAGATGATACTTGGTTTCAATTCAGTTTGTATTTCAAAAGTCATCATGTGCCAATCCATTCCCTAACCATTTTGCGGCTTGCAAAGGTCTGATATTTTTTGCAAAATGAAGTTGGTACAAGCCCGGCAGGAGGATTCCTTTTTTCCACAATTTATACTTTATGCCTATTGGACAAACCTTATGTTATATTCAATATCTCCTGAAATCCCTAAAATATTTGCGTTACTTTGCTCCTTAATAGCAATTTTAAAGAATGGTGTGGCCAGATAAATTAAAGCTTAGCAAACCTTTGCTTAAATCAGTTACTGAACTTGGTTATTTAAATCCAACAGAAATTCAATACAATACCCTTTCCCGAATCAACGGTGGACAAGATGTAATTGGTATTGGGCCAGAAGGTTGTGGAAAAACTACAGCGTATATTTTAGGGATCTTAGCAAAACTTAAATATGGGTTTGAAGAGGCTCCTAGGGCTTTGGTTTTGGTACCTGATAAAGATGCCGTTTTAGCTGTAACTGAAGCCTTTGAAAGGATTAATAAAAATAAGACCATTCGCATTCTCTCATTATACGCCACCCCTGGCATTGAAGCCCAAATGGATGCACTGGCTGACGGAACTGATATTATTGTTGCTACGCCAGACAGAGCCCGGGCGCTATATCTTAAATTGGGCTTAAACCTTAATAAAATACAAATTTTTGTAGTTGACGATGCGGACCAGATAATTAAGCAGGGCTTACAGCTTCCGGTTAATGAACTGGCAAACAGCATTATTCGTTGTCAGCATTTAGTGTTCGCCGAAGTTTTTCATGAGAAACTGGAGAACATGATTGAACCTTTTATGCGCGATCCTGCCTTCATTGAAGTTGAAGGATTAGAGGAATCAGACATTGAAATACATGAACAGATTTTGTACCATGTCCCTAATTTCAGGACTAAACTAAATTTGCTGGGTTTATTGGTAGATGACGCCGAAACATTTACAAAGGCAGCAGTTTTTGTGAATACCCGACTGACCGCCGAAAAGGTTTACCAGCAACTTAACTCTGGTGCGAAAGGTGAAATTGCCATTCTTAACCCTATATTTTTCGAATCGGCAGGATTTAAAAATGTGGAAGATTTTAGGGCTGATGAGGAGTGCCGCATTTTAATTATTGCTAATGAAACAGATGCTTCTGCAAACGTTCAGGATATTCCGTTTTTAATTCATTTTGAACTTCCTGATGAAAAGGAAACGTTTATTAGCAGAATTGTGAAACAAGATGCCGATGATGAAGTCATTTCTATTGCTTTTGCGACCGATATCGAACTAAGTGCAGTAAGCAAAATTGAACAAGCCATAGGCCAGAAATTGCCTGTAGCTGATTTACCTGATGGATTACTCGTTGAAAAGGAAACATTGGATAAAGGCTCCAAAAAAGCTAAAGCCAAATCAGTCGACGAAGATGCACCAGGCCCTGCTTTCCACGAAAAGAAGGCGAGCAACAGTAAAGACTACAACTATAGTTCTGGATATAAGGCAAAGCTTAATAAAAAGAAAAAACATTCTTAATACGCAATGAAAGAACCTTTTGACATTGAGATAGGGAACGATGTTTATGCGGTTTTCCCGGAAGAAAATGATATTTATACGATTTTTAAGGATGGCATAGAGTACCTTAAAATCCAAAAAGATACAGAGAATGAATGGATACGCTTAGACCTGGACACTGACTCTCCTATTTTTGAGGGTAATGAAGAAGCGAATAAGTTAGGAATATTGATTAATGAGTATGTGCCGGAGGATGAGGAGGATGAGGAATAATGCACATATCACTAAACTTTAAAATCCTAAAAGTACAGCTATAAATTAAAAATTTGAAAGCTGTAGTGGACTAAGTTAAAGATGAGTGACAGTGATGGCGTTTTAGTCACGCTACCAAAGCTTTTTATTAGGCAAAAAGGGCTGGTTGGCCATCGTTTGATCAATAGCAAGATTTCATGACGCCGTAAGAACGGCAAAACAAAACAAAGCGGCACAAAGCATTCAGTTATATGGTTAAATTGGTGCCCTGCGTTCTCAAAGAAATAATAGTGTTCAAGAAGCAATGGCTATACACTGCTCTACCAATTTTTCTATATACGGAACGTGAAGTGATTTATTTTGAGGAATATTACTTTCAGTAATTTTTGCTGGGCATTCAAAGTTAAAAGTAAAACCGCCCGTTTGACTAACCGTAATAACATTAAGCATTTCAAGGAGTCCAGAAAACCTGCATGTAAATTCATCATTTCCCTTGGGTGCTTCGGCATTAATAAATATAACCGGTGTTCCCATGGCTAAACATGGTAAAGCACAATGGATGCGTGATGTAATTACCAACTTAGCTTCACAAAGTTTTTTTAAAAACGCGTCAGCCTTTTTTAATCCTTCCTCTATGCTTTTCACACGCACATCTTGTGTCAAGAACTCCGCATTTTTTAAAAGATAAGGGTCTAAAAACTTGGTTAATGTCCTATTCTTATAGTTTAACTCTTTGAATCTTTTTTCCCGATAAATTCTCTTTAACAATGCGGGATATCTCAGAACTTGCTTATAGCTGAATAAATTATACAAGGGGTCTACTATGACAATGTGTTCTTTAACATGATTTCTTTGATATAATCTTCCTAAAGTAAGAGTTAAACAACCTGAAAAATAAGACTTAATACCTTTTTTAGCCAGCAATCTTTCAGTATTAATATCACGGCACCCTATAGGTTCATACTTTTTAAAATGAACTATGCATTCCTCATTAGTCATGTCATTATAAACTGTTGAATTGATATGCATCGATATATAAATGGGAGTTATTTTGTCAGAAGGAGGAAAATTTTTTGGATTATGCATGAACCAACCATTCATAATCATTCTTATTTCATTGCCATTATAGCTCTTTAGTTTTTCTCTTTCACAATAGATATCCACGGCAGGCAAAAATTGTCGCGCTGCAATAGCCTGTACATAATCACCTAGGTTATTGTTGGCAAGGCTCCAGTAGCCTAAGAGGCCAAACTTTTGATTAATCACACTTTAAGACCCTCAGATTTTAATTGAAAAAATATATCTTTATTATAGGTAAAAAACAAGATAATAGAAACAATCAAACTTAGTGTAAAAATGACGATATTATCTATGTAATTTGCCACGCTAACAAGAATAAATACAATAGTAAACTGAATCCAAAGTTTATATGGAAAAATTACAGGAAAATATTCTTTAGTTTGCCTTATACGAATAATCAATACAACAATAAATCCCAGTAATATTGCCATCGATGTACCGTATAACCCCAAGCTTTTTGTTCCCAAAACAGAAATGGAGATTGTAACTACTGCTCCAATTACGGAAGATCCAATTACTCCTCGTGTATCTTTCCTACTTAAATATGCTGCACCGTAAAAAGCAACTACTGATTGAACAAGTGTCGCGTATAATAAAATAGGTGTATACTTCCATGCTTGTGAAAAAGACTCTTGTGCCAAGTAGGCAATCGCGACTTTTGAAATACATGAGACAAGTATAATTGAAGTAAATAAAAAACGTATATACTTCTCAAGAGCAAGCGAATTACTTTTAACATCTAAACTTTCCATTATCACCTTTTCTTGCCATGCCATGTAAAACACGTCTCCAACCATTAAGACTATCGACGGAAATTTATAGGCTATCGCAAATAGCCCGTTTTTATCTACTCCTAGAAAGTAAAGTATAATAAATCGAGTTGATGAAGTTATTAACCACCAGCTAAAATTATTAGGTAAAAGTGGCAATGAGTACTTCAGCATACTTTTAAGTAGGGACCTAGATATATTAAAAGAAATAAAGGTATGAAGGTTTATGATCTTTGATAAGACAAGACTGACAATCAACAATGAAAAAAGGTGAGCTAAGAGTATCCCCTCTAAAGTCATTTTGAAATAGCACAGATTTACCACCGCAAATAACACTGTCAAGAGTGAAGTTGCAATTCCCGATAATACAAACGCAAACGTTTTAGCAGTAGCTCTTAAAATTTGCTGTATTATGGAATGGAAAGTTTGCAGTATAGAAATTAGATAAATATATAATGCCCAACTAAAATGATAGTAAAAGTTTAAACTCCAGAAAACTATTGAATAAATAGTATAATTGACAAATAGTAAAAAAAAAGTATTACCCACTATCAAATTCAAGTTCTCTGTTTTCGAATCCTCCAATAGCCACCTAAATACAGACGTTCCAATCTGAAGGCTTATAAATGGGACTAGAAATGATAAAGCATTAAAAATCAGATCATACTCGCCAACGGCACTTTTATCAAGAAAATAGGTCACAAAAAAAATCAATAAAAAAGATGCTAACTTTGAAGAAAAATTTCCAAACGCATAAATTATTGTCTGCTTTGTTAATGTATTATTTTTCCATGAAGTTGTTCTATTCACTTGTTTGTGCTTATCTATAAGTTATGTCAAATATGCTTATTAAAAACAATCCACTAATAAGTGTTGTAATGTCTGTTTACAACGGCGAGGCATTTTTAGAAGAAGCCATAAATAGTGTATTGAACCAATCATTAACAAATTTTGAATTTATCATAATTAATGATGGTTCAACTGATTCCAGCCTAAAAATTATTAAATCTTTTACAGACAGCCGTATAAAAATCATAAACCAAAAAAACTTAGGATTATCAAAAGCATTAAACAAGGGAATTAAAGAAGCTAATGGAAAATTCATTGCGCGAATGGACTCTGATGATATTAGTCTTCCTTTGAGATTTGAAAAACAAATAGATTTTCTTAATAAAAACCCAAATTGTGTTCTTGTAGGCACGAATGCTCATATTATTGATCTGAAAGGAAATTTATTGTACACTACAAAATTGGCAGAGAATTGGACCGATATTAAAAAAATACTTCCGGAAAATACTTTTTTCCACAGCGCAACTATGTTTCCGAAGAGTGTCTGGGCGAGGTCCGGCGGATATAGGGAAGATATCATTCATCATTTTGAAGATAAAATCTTATGGAACAACTTTTCAAAATTTGGTGAATTGTATAATCTAAGTGATGCACTTCTATGTTATCGACTTGTGCCAACTTCTGTTTCAAACCATAATTCAAAAACAATTCAACTTTTAAAAGAAATAAGTAATAGAATTATTTTAACAGATAAAGTGACAGACAAGGATATCTTTACTTTAAAGACAACCTCTCAAGTTAATATACGAAATAAATTAGGAAATTACTATTTAAGACTAGGGACTATTTATCTGGAAAATAATTTTAATAGGACAAATGCTATAATTAATTTTCTCAAATGTATTAGATATTCTCCGTTATTGCCTAGTGCTTACTTTAATCTATTTTTAGCGTTACTTCCAAAAAAAAATATTTGGCAATGGAAAAATTGGAGGAAATCAAGTCTAAAAAACTGACGAGTAAAACAATTTAAACTGCATAGCTACCGCCTTATTGCTAAAGTTCTCGACTGCCCGGCTTCTCAGTAAACTACAATCGAAAGCTACCTCATGATTGATAAATTTTAGCATTGCATTTTTAAGTGCATTCACATCTTTGGCTTCAACCAAAATCCCATAATCACTGGAAACTAACTCTGGTATTCCTCCTGCTTCACTACCAATAACCGGCACGCCACAAGAGAAGGACTCGAGCACCACACAGGGTTGATTTTCGTAATAACTAAATAAAATAAAAGCATCAGCGAGATTGTATTGCTCGATCAAGCTATTCCCGCTCAGTTCTCCGAAAAAAACGATTTCTGCATTATTTATCTGACTACTATTCACATATTCTTCCAAAAAAAGTCTTTCTGGCCCATCTCCTACCAAGTGAAGCTTAAATGATTTGCCTTCTTCGGAAGCCATGATTGCAGCGTCAATTATTCCTTTGACATTCTTCGATTTAATGTCAAAGCTCGACACATGTAAAAAACAGGGTAGGCTTGATTTCGATTTTGCATATACAGGCTTAAACAACTCGGTGTCAACTACATTCGATATAAAATGATAATTTTCGTGGTCAAGCCCATGACGCTTCATGTTCTGCTCCAAATACCTAGAGACGCATGAAACTCCTTTACTATAAAAAACAGCCACTTCTGTCACCTTTCTTCTTAAGTAACCTCCATAACTATCGTCTTCCGGCAAATATCTAGACCAGTGCTCTGTTATAACATAGGGGATTTTTTGAGTCCAGTATAATATTAATGGTAGGACTGCACCTCGCGTCAACACATGTACGTGATGCATATCAGGCTTTCCAAAATATTTCCGAGCCTTTAAGTAACCCAAAACCATAGCAATCGTATATCTGATGACATAGCTTACTTTAAAAATAAGATTTCTGCGCTTCCCTTTTTTAAAAAAAACTCTTAGAACCGGGATGTCATTTTCGACAACTTTCTCAAAATGGAATTGAGTGGACATGTTGTCATCGGCACATACATATAAAACTGAAACGTTGACAAGATCCCTTACCACTATTGCATGCCTCTCTGTAAATATACCTGCCAATTTATCCACCCGACTTGGATACCAGGCAGGAATAAAAAGTACGTTTTTCTTGCTTGATCTCATGCTATTGGCAATTTGGAGAAATGATGCATCATGGTTAAATAAAAGTTATATTTTTACACTAAGTATGGGCTCTAGGATTCTATTTTTTCTTTGCTTTCTTTTCTGTATTGATGCATTCTCTCAAACTCAGTATGGCAATGACTGGATTAACTTTTCGCAAACTTACTATAAATTAAAGATTAGCAGTGATGGCGTTTACCGCATAACCTATAATCAGTTGCAGCAGGCTGGCATCCCCACCCAACTTAATCCCAAAAATATCCAAATTTATAATAAAGGGCAGGAAGTAGCCTTATATGTTTCGGGGGAGAACGACGGAACTTTTGATTCTGGCGACTTTATTGAGTTTTACGCTTCGAAGAATGATGGCAAGCTGGATAAACCTCTATATGCAAATCCTTCTGACCAACCACATGATTATTATAGCTTATATACAGATACAGCAACTTATTTTTTAACCTGGTCTGCATCAACCGCGGGTAAACGCTATACTTCTTTTTCTGGCGCATCTAACAATCTCACACCTGAGCCTTACTTTATGCACACCGCAGTAAGTTATTTTACAGATGGAGGGTATTATTCGGGTAAGTACATCATTTCTCATATGTCTGTTTCTGAGTATACTGAGGGAGAAGGCATTTTGGGCGCACTTTTCTACCCTTCGGCCCCGCAAACAAAGGTCATCAATACCCCTTCATTTTATAGTGGGAATGCTCCTTCCCCTTTTTTAGAAGCATACATTTCCAGCAGGTCGAACTCAATAACTGGAAGTACCTATAATCATCACCTGAGAATCGAATCTGGCAAGGATGGCTCATCATTTACGGTTTTAAAAGATACCCTTTATAAGGACTACGCAATTATTAAACCTAACGTTAGCATACCTGCGTCGGTCATTGGAAACCAAACTTTTGTTAGGCTATCTGCTGTTAAAGACTTATCGGCGGGTCCTGCCTATGATGGGTACACAGACTATCAAGCGCCTGGATACGTAAAAATAACCTACCCTCGAGGGTATGCCCTGCAAGGAGAGCAAGCGTTAAAGTTTACGTTAAAGGGGCTACAAAATTCCAGCGCAAACAACTCACTATTACAGTTTAGCAACTCGAACTTCACATCCCCAATATTTCTTGACTTAACAAATAATTTAAGAATTGCTGGCACTCAATCTGGCGGAGTTTTAAGCGCAGTGATACCAGGTGCGGGAATAAATAAAGAAGTCTATTTATTTGATGCAGCCAATTACAATACAGCGGAACTTGAAAAAGTCTCATTTACAAACTTCAATCCATCTTCATTTGATAAAAACTTCTTAATAGTTACCCATTCTTCGTTACTATCCAAAGCTCAAGATTATTCAGATTATCGCACTCAAACCGGTTATAAGCCTCTTGTTGTTACCACAAGCCAACTATACGACCAGTTTTATTATGGGGTCCACCATCCCTTAGCTATACGGAATTTCTGCAAGTTTTTACTTGAAAAAGCTGCAAAGAAACCTGAATATTTGTTACTCTTAGGTAAAGGAAAATCACACTTTTCGCTGCGAAACGAATTGCCAACAGACTTGGTACCTGGAATTGGCGACCCTTGCTCTGATAATATGTTTACCAGCGGTCTCGATGGCACTAACATGGAACCAGCTATTCCAACTGGAAGAATTGCCGCAAACACCCTTCAGGATGTTGATATTTACCTTAATAAACTTAAAGCTTACGAGCTACAGCCTGATTCAATTTGGAGGAAAAACTTTATTCATATTAGTGGAGGAAATACCTCATTTGAAAACATGCAATGGTCCGGTTTTCAAAACACATTTCTAAAGGAGGCTCAAAAGGAAAGCTTCGGTGCCTGGGCTATAAACTTTCAAAAAAACGTATCAGAACCGGTTACCGATAATTTAAAGAATAAGATTATCAATAATATAAATCAGGGGGCTGGCTTTCTTTCATTTTTTGGGCATGGAAGTGCACAAGCCACAGAAATAAATTTTGGCGACCCAATAGAGCTCCAAAACCAGGGTAAACTGCTAGTATATATGATTAACGGGTGTAATGCCGGAAATCCTTTTACGCAAACCTCGCTAGGTGAACAAATGATTTTTCAGCCTAATAAAGCTGCGATTGGTTGGCTAGCTACTTCTGCAGAAGGCGTAGCAAGTAACCTCGGC
>Ga0307408_100000661_pt1 | contig 28724 bp, 23 predicted proteins | sample 322Cmetagenome_FD_202116 | JGI IMG/M metagenome (GOLD analysis project Ga0307408, IMG submission 202116) | Maize rhizosphere microbial communities from greenhouse at UC Davis, California, United States - 322HYB-C-3 | ecosystem: Host-associated > Plants > Roots > Rhizosphere > Soil | place...
ACGTCGCTGTACAACGACACCGTCATCTTCTTCACCGACAACCGCACGCTGGCCGAGCTGCCATGGCACACCATTCTCCGGTGGCTCATGGTCGGACTCGCGTACTTCATGATCAGCGACGTGCCCTATCCCGCCGTACCGACGATCGGCTACCGCTCGGCGCGCCAGCTCGTGGGGACGTCCATCATCGTCGGCAGCGTTCTCGGGCTCATCTTCCTTCCCCGCGAGTTTATCTTTCCAGCATTGGTAGCCTACGTGCTGTTCGGTGCGGTGAAGTGGGCGGCTCTCGGCTTCCTCGATATCGTCCCCGACCGTCGGTCGGTGTTCCTCGAGGAAGAAGCCGATGTCGATCCGACGCTCGCTGAAAACCTCCCCGAACACGAAGCGGAGACGGTGCGGCCGGTTGTGCCGACCGCCTCGCTCAACGGGGAGGCAGCGGAAGTGCAGGAGCCGACGAACCGACGGCGGCGTCGGCGTCGCCGTCACCGCGGCGAGCGTCCCAATCCGCCTCCCAATCTTCCCAAGCACGAGGATCGCGAAACATGAGTCGATATCGCGTCGCTGTTCACATCGTGCCCCGGCGCGGACTGCTCGATCCGCAGGGCAAAGCGGTGGCCGACGCGCTGCATTCGCTCGGGTTCAACGGCGTGCGTGATGTTCGCGTTGGTCGCCATCTCGTCATCGATGCGGACGCTCCAGAGCCGCAATCGGCGGAGCGCGTGGTTCGAGACATGTGCGCGAAGCTGCTCGCCAATCCGGTGACCGAGGACTTCGAAATCGCCAACGTGGAGCAGGCATGAAATTCGGCGTCATCACTTTCCCTGGCTCCAACTCCGACGAGGACGCGTTTCTCGCCATCACCGACGTGCTCGGCCAGGAGGGCGTGAAGCTGTGGCACAAGGATCACGACCTTCGTGGCGTGGACGTCGTGATCCTGCCGGGCGGCTTCAGCTACGGCGACTATCTGCGCGCGGGCGCGATCGCGCGCTTCTCGCCGATCATGCGCGAGGTAATTGCTCACGCCGATCGCGGCGGACCCGTGGTCGGCATCTGCAACGGTTTCCAGATTGCATGCGAGGCGGGCCTGCTTCCCGGCGCCCTGCTGCGAAATGCAAGCTTGCAGTTCGTGAGCGAGCTTTGCCGCGTGCGCGTCGAGTCGACCGAGACGCGCTTCTCGAACCAGTACGCGCCGGGGCAGATTCTTCGATTACCGATCGCCCACGGGGATGGCCGTTACACCGCGGATGACGCGACGCTCGACCGCCTCGAGCAGAATGGGCAGGTCGTCTTCCGGTATGTCAACGCCAAGGGCGAGATCGACGCATCGGCCGATCCGAACGGGTCGATGCGCGGTATCGCTGGCATTGTCAACGAACGTGGTAACGTGCTCGGTCTCATGCCGCATCCGGAGCGCGCCGCCGAAGCGATCGTCGGCTCTGCCGACGGCGTCGCGTTGTTCGAGTCGCTGCTCGCCCAGGTCGGTGTCTGAGCGACCTACGCCCGAACCTTCAACTCGGCTCGTTTCCCATGAAAGAAGGACATAGTCGCAACGAAGACGAGTACTTCGCGAAGATGGACGCGGAGTTGATCAAGGAGCGACGCTCGGCGCTGGACATGGCACGGGCGAAGATGGAGCGCGCGTCCCATTTCATGAAATGCCCGCGGTGCGGCGGCAGCCTGAAGGAAATCGCGCACCATAACGTGAAGGTCGACCAGTGCGACGATTGCAAAGGTGTCTGGCTTGATGCCGGCGAGCTCGAGCTCCTCGAGCACGCCCACGAGAGTGGCGTGACGCGGTTCTTCAGCTCGATGTTCGGGCGCCACCCGTGACCGCACGCCCCCGCCCCGGCGACCCGACCATCACCCCTGCGCTCGTCGCCGAGCACGGCCTAACGCCTGACGAGTTCCAGCGGCTGGTCGAGATGCTCGGCCGGGCGCCGACGTTCACCGAGCTCGGGATCGTGAGCGCGCTCTGGAGCGAGCACTGCTCCTACAAGCACTCGCGCCCGGTGCTGCGGACCCTTCCCACGAAGGCGCCCTACGTGCTGCAGGGACCCGGAGAGAACGCGGGAGTCATCGCGGTCGGCGACGGACTCGCCGTCGCGTTCAAGATCGAGTCGCACAACCACCCGAGCGCCGTCGAGCCCTATCAGGGCGCGGCAACCGGCGTCGGCGGGATTCTTCGCGATGTGTTCACGATGGGGGCGCGTCCGATCGCGATGCTCGACTCGCTCCGTTTCGGGTCGCTGGACCACCCGCGGGTGCGCTATCTGTTCGCCGGGGTCGTGAAGGGCATCGGTGACTACGGCAACTCGGTGGGCGTGCCGACGATCGGCGGCGAGGTGGTGTTCGACCCGGCGTACGAGACGAACCCGCTCGTCAACGCGATGTGTGTCGGCGTCATGAACGAGCGCGATCTCATTCGCGCGAAAGCGGAAGGCGTCGGAAACCCGATCATCGCGGTCGGCGCTCGTACCGGGCGGGACGGCATTCACGGTGCGTCGTTCGCGTCGGAGGACCTCTCGCACGAGAGTGACGCGAAACGCCCACGCGTCCAGGTCGGCGATCCGTTCACGGAGAAGCTGTTGCTCGAGGCATCTCTCGAGCTCATTCGAAGCGGGCACATTGTCGCGATCCAGGACATGGGCGCGGCCGGCCTCACGTCATCTTCGGCCGAGATGGCCGCGCGCGGCGATGTCGGAGTCACGATCGACGTGACGAAGATGCCCGTGCGCGAAGAAGGCATGACGCCCTACGAGATCCTCCTCAGCGAATCGCAGGAGCGAATGCTCGTCGTCGCGCGGCGCGGTCACGAACCCCAGGTCAAGGAGATCCTCGCCAAGTGGGACCTCTCGGCTGAGGTCATCGGTGAGGTCATCGCCGAGCCGGTGTATCGCGTGACCGAAGGCGATCGTGTCGTCGCCGAGTTCCCTGGCTCGCGCCTCGTGACCGATTGTCCGGTGTATCACCCCGAAGCTCGCGAAAGTGAGACGATTGCCGCGCTCAGGGCGCGCGACGTCGATGCGATTCCCGAGCGACCCGAAGAACGCGACGCTGCGTGGACGTTGTGTGAGCTGCTGTCCTCTCCGACGATCGCCAGCAAGGCGTGGGTCTACCGGCAGTACGACACCTCGGTGCGCACCAACACCATGCTCGGGCCGGGTGGGGACGCCGCGGTCCTGCGGTTGCGCGGGACGCGGAAGGCACTCGCCGTGAAGACCGATTGCAATGGGCGCTACGTCTACCTCGACCCGCGTGTTGGTGGGCGGATCGCGGTGGCCGAGGCGGCGCGTAACGTGGCCTGCACGGGCGCGAGGCCCAAGGCGATCACGAACTGCCTCAACTTCGGCAATCCGAAACGGCCAGAGGTCTTCTTCCAGTTCCGCGAGGCCGTGGGGGGCATGGCGGACGCCTGCGAAGCGTTAGGCACGCCGGTGACTGGCGGCAACGTCTCCCTGTACAACGAGAGCCCGAACGGCGCGGTATTCCCGACGCCAGTGATCGGGATGGTTGGCCTCGCGGACGACATCGACCACGTCACACGCGCGACGTTCCAGCAGGCCGGCGACACGATCCTGCTGCTCGGGGAGCAGACCTCCGAGCTCGGCGCGTCGGAGTATCTCGCGCGGATTCACGACGTCACCGCGGGTGCGCCACCGCGGTGCGACCTCCAGGCCGAACGGCGCCTCATCGACGCGCTGCTCGAGGCCATCCAGGCCGGCGCGGTCTCGTCGGCGCACGACTGCAGCGACGGCGGCCTCGCCGTCGCGCTCGCGGAGTCTGCGATGGCAAGCCGCGAGCAACGGTTCAGTGCGACGGTCGATCTCACGTCGTGGTCGGGAATCTCGAAGCGCGCCCTGCTCTTCGGTGAGGCGCAGGCACGCGTCGTGGTGTCGACGGACTCGCCGGCTGACATCGAGCGGATCGCTGCGGCGCACGGCGTCCCGGCGCGTCGCATTGGCGTCGTCGAGGCGGCCGATCGGCCTTTCCGGATCCAGTACGAGGGCGGGCAGCTCGTGACTTCGATGGAGCAGCTTGCGAACGCCTACCACAACGCGATTCCATCCATCATGACGCGTGTGGCCGTTGCCGACGACGCACTGGCCGCTGACGCTCCTTCGACCGTGGGCAGCTGACACATGTGTGGCATTTTCGGCGTTCAGGGTGTCCCGGGCGCGGCGTCCATCGTACACCTGGGTCTCTACTCGTTGCAGCATCGCGGACAGGAATCCGCCGGCATCGTCGCGATCGATGACGACGGGACCGCGCACGTCGCCCGCAAGATGGGTCTCGTGTCGGATGGATTCGACGGGCCGACGGTAGGATCGCTCGATGGCGCATTGGCGATCGGCCATACGCGGTACAGTACCGCTGGGTCGTCAACGATCGACAACGCGCAACCGGTGCTGGCGCGATTCCGTGGCGGGCATATCGCCCTCGCCCACAACGGGAACCTCACGAACGCGACCGAGCTGCGACGCGAGCTCGAAGACGAGGGCTCCATCTTCTCGTCGACGATGGACTCCGAGGTATTGGTCCATCGCCTGGCGAAGTCGTCGGCCGACGCGCCGGAGGGCAAGCTCGCGGAAGCGCTCCAAGGCGTCGAAGGGGCGTACTCGCTGCTCGTGCTCCTCGGCAACACGCTACTCGCTGCTCGCGATCCGCGCGGCTGGCGACCGCTCGCGATCGGCAGAACGGCGGACGGCGCCTATGTCGCGGCGTCCGAGACGTGTGCGCTCGATATCGTGGGTGCGACAGTGGAGCGCGAGGTGGAAGCGGGTGAGATCATCGCGATCGACAACAACGGGCTGCGGTCGATCAAGCCGCTCGAACGCAAGGACTCCCGCCGCTGCGTCTTCGAGTACGTCTACTTCTCACGTCCCGATAGTCGTGTGTTCGGCGGGTCCGTCGATCGCGCTCGGCGCGCGTTGGGGCGACGACTCGCGAAGGAGTGCCCCGCGCCCAGTGCCGAGCTCGTGTTCAGTGTTCCGGACTCGTCGAACTCCGCCGCGTTAGGCTTCGCCGAGCAATCCGGGCTGCCGCTCGAGCTCGCGCTGATCCGCAACCACTACGTCGGACGGACCTTCATTCAGCCGACGCAGGCCGGGCGCGATGCCAAGGTGAAGGTCAAATACAACGCCGTGCGCGAGGTGCTCGACGGCAAGAGTGTGGTCATGGTGGATGATTCCATCGTGAGAGGTACGACCACGCGCGGACTGGTCGCGATGGTGCGGGCTGCCGGGGCGCGAGAAGTGCATATGCGCGTTTCGTCGGCGCCAATCACCGGTCCGTGTTACTATGGGATCGACACGCCGAACCGCGAAGAGCTCATCGCGGCGAACATGACGACCGAGCAGATTGCCGCGCACATTGGCGTTGATTCACTCGGGTATCTGTCGCTCGATGGTATGCTCGAGTCCGTGCCCGACGGCCCTCGCGGATTCTGCCACGCCTGCTTCTCCGGTGACTACCCAACACCGCCCCCCACAGACCCCGACAAGCTCCGATTTGGCTGCGGGTGCTGAACGCGAACCGGCCGTAGCGCCCGCCGAGGCGCCGCAACCCATGCTCGTGTACTTCTTCGGGAACGGGAAGGCCGAAGGCACGCGCGAGATGCGCGCGGTGCTCGGCGGCAAGGGCGCGAACCTCGCCGAGATGACGAACCTCGGCGTGCCCGTTCCGGCTGGGTTCACGATCGCGTGTTCGGTCTGTGTCGATTACCTGCGCGGCGGTACGTTCCCCCCCTCGCTGCGTGACGACGTCGCCCAGGCGATCACGCGGCTCGAGCACGCGACTGGCCGTGGGTTTGGCGACACGACGAACCCGCTGCTCGTCTCGGTCCGCTCCGGTGCGCCGGTGTCGATGCCGGGGATGATGGAGACGATCCTCAACCTCGGCCTGAACGATCGCACGGTGCTCGCGCTTGCGCGCCAGAGCGGCAGCGCGCGCTTCGCGTACGATTCGTACCGACGTTTCATCCAGATGTACGCCGACGTCGTGCTCGGCGTGCCGATCCAGAACTTCGAGCACCTGCTCCGCACGAAGCGCATGACGGAGGGCGTCGAGACGGACGCCGAGCTCGGAGAGAACGCGCTGCGCAACCTGGTCGAGGAGTACAAGGCGGTCGTCCGGAATGTCACCGGCCAGACATTCCCGATGGATCCGGACGTCCAACTTTGGGGCGCGATCGAGGCGGTGTGGAAGTCGTGGACGCTCAAGAAGGCTGTCGACTACCGGAAGGTGAACGGCATCTCTGAGACGTTAGGCACGGCCGTCAACATCGTCGCCATGGTGTTCGGCAACCTCGGCGACGACTCGGGAACGGGTGTGGCGTTCACGCGCGATCCGTCGACCGGCGAGCGGAAGTTCTACGGCGAGTTTCTGGTGAACGCCCAGGGCGAGGACGTGGTCGCGGGGATCCGGACGCCGCTCGACATCGAGGAGATGGCGAATCGACTTCCGGGTCCGTACGACGAGCTCCTCGAGACGAAGGAGCGGCTCGAGCGGCACTTCCGCGACATGCAGGATCTCGAGTTCACCGTCGAGCGCGGCAAGCTGTTTCTCCTCCAGACGCGCACGGGGAAGCGCACCGCCGCGGCGGCACTGCGAATCGCGCGCGAGATGGTCGAGGAGGGACTCATCTCGCGTGAGGAAGCCGTCAACCGCATCGTGGCCGACCAGCTCGATCAGCTCCTGCACCCGATCATTGATCCGCAGGCGCGCGCTGAGCCACTGTGTCAGGGGCTGCCGGCGAGCCCGGGAGCGGCGAGCGGCAAGGCCGTGTTCGAGCCCGATGACGCCGAACGGCGCAACGCGCATGGCGAAGCCGTGATCCTCGTCCGCGAAGAGACCACGCCCGAGGACTTTCACGGCATCGTCGCCGCACGTGCCGTGCTCACGGCACGTGGTGGGATGACGAGTCACGCCGCTGTCGTTGCTCGCGGAATGGGCAAGTGCGCGGTGGTCGGGTGCAAGGACATCGCGATCGATCCGGAGAAGCATACGTTCAACGTGCATGGTACCACGGTCTCGGAGGGCGACTGGATCACGCTCGACGGCGCGACCGGAAGAGTGTTCATCGGCGACCTCCCGACGATCCCGAGCGAGATCGTGCGCGTCACGAACGGAAGCCTCCCGGCGTCGCGCGCGCCGATGTACCAGTCGTTTTCGAGCGTCCTGGCCTGGGCTGATGAAGTCCGTCGCCTTCGCGTTCGAGCCAATGCCGACACGCCGAGGGACGCGCGGGTTGCCCGTCAGTTCGGTGCGGAAGGGATCGGGCTGTGCCGCACCGAGCACATGTTCTTCGAGGGCGATCGCATCACCGCGATGCGTGAGATGATCGTCGCGCGCGATGAATCCGGACGCCGCCGCGCGCTCGCGAAGCTACTGCCGATGCAGCGCGCCGACTTCGAAGGAATCTTCGAGGCGATGGCCGGTTGTCCGGTGACCATTCGCCTTCTCGATCCTCCGCTTCACGAGTTCCTTCCGCACGGCGGTGAGGAGTCGAAGCTCCTGGCCCGCACCTTGGGCCTGGCGCGCGATGAGCTGAACCGAATCGTGGAGTCTCTTCGCGAGACGAACCCGATGCTGGGCCATCGGGGATGCCGGCTCGGGATCACGTATCCGGAGATCACCGAGATGCAGGCGCGCGCGATCTTCGAGGCCGCCGTGCGCGCGTCCCGTCGCGGGATCGACGTGCAACCGGAGATCATGGTTCCACTGGTGGCAACGGCGCGAGAGTTCGATAACCAGCACGCCATCATCGAGGACGTCGCGCGGCAGGTGCTGGGCGCGATGGGCGAGCATGTGGACTATCTGGTGGGCACGATGATCGAGCTGCCGCGCGCCGCCCTCACCGCCGACGAGATCGCCGCGACTGCGCAGTTCTTCTCGTTCGGCACGAACGACCTCACGCAGACGACCTTAGGCCTGAGCCGCGACGACGCCGGCCGCTTCCTCCCCTTTTACGTGGAGAAAGGCATTCTACCGGACGACCCATTCCGCGTGCTCGACGCGGCGGGCGTGGGCAAGCTGGTTCGAATGGCAGTGCAGGATGGCCGCCGAGTGCGACCCGACCTGAAAGTTGGCATTTGCGGAGAGCACGGTGGGGAGCCACGGTCCGTCAAGCTTTGCCACGAGCTGGGGTTGGACTACGTGTCGTGCTCTCCATTCCGGGTTCCCATTGCCCGTCTGGCGGCGGCGCAGGCGGCGTTGGCCGACCCCCGGCCTGCTGCCATCAGCCATCAGCCATCAGCCATCAGCTAGAGATTGCGATAAACTGCGCGACTTCGCGGCGGAGTGGTTGCGGATGCAATCCGCCTGAAGCCCACGTTTGGCTCACCTCCTCGCGGCAGCCAACATGGGCGATTTCAGGAAGCTCTCCGTTTGGAAGAAGGCGCACGAGTTGGCACTGAGTATCTATTGGGAGACGTCGCATTGGCCGAAGCAGGAACTCTACGGCCTAACGTCTCAATCACGTCGGGCGGCGGTTTCGGTGGCGGCCAACATTGCGGAAGGGTGTGGCAAGAACAGCGATGGAGAACTTGCGAAGCACGCTCGCCAATCAATGGGATCCGGCAGCGAGCTGTCGTATTACCTGATTCTCGCCCACGACCTGGGTTACACGCCGCGCGCTCGGCGCGACGAGCTCCAGGACGCACTGTCCGAGGTCCGGCGAATGCTCACCGCCCTCGAACGCGTTTCGGCGACGGCTGCCGAGCGGTTGCTGCCCGGAACGAAGCTGCACCGCAAATCGGTCGTCGTGCCCGCCGTTCGAGCTGATGGCTGATGGCTGATGGCTGATAGCTCAAACGAACGAGCCCGCCTAACGGCGGGCTCGTTCGTTTGATGGAGGCGCGGGGAATCGAACCCCGGTCCGAGACTAGATCGACCACAGCGTCTACGTGCGTAGCCCACCGGTTGAGGTCTCCAGTCGCTGGCCAGTGGGCGGCCCACTCCTGGACAAGCTCTCTATTCTTTCGCCCCGCGCCGGAGAGCGCACCGCAGGGCTATCCCGAATTTGCGATACCCATGAAGCCGCCTCAGGCGAGCTTCCCCATGGGCAGGTGCAGTAACGCTATGCGTTACGCAGCCAGGGCCAAGTTGTTGTTGGCAGTTGTGATTTTCCCGAGTGTTTTACCAGGGACCCGAGTACCTGGGCACGCGGCCACAGCTTCACTAACCCCGTCGAAGCCAGTCGCCCCCGTAAGGCCTAAAAACTAATGGCCAACACCCTGCGGATCAACCCGATCCGCAGTCTCGAATCAACTCGAAGTGAAATTGCTAAGCTGTTTTCTGGACTGACCCTGGAACAGCGCAGCGCACACGGTTTCGGCCCTCGGCCTTGGCCTGGTACAGCGCTCGGTCCGCCGTCGGGAACAGCGCGTCGTGGGTTGCGACGCTATCGGGATAACTTGCGACCCCGAACGATGCGGTCACCGATATGGGGCGACCCGCATACAGCACCACCCGCGTCTCGATCGCCTTTCTGAGGCGCTCGGCGAAGTCTCGCGCGCCGTCCATGTTCGTCTGCGGCAGCAGCACGGCGATCTCCTCGCCACCATACCGGGCGCAGGTGTCCACGTTCCGGACGCCGTCCTGGAACGCCTGCGCGACGCTCTGCAGCACTGCATCGCCGCCATCGTGTCCGTGCGTGTCGTTGACGGCCTTGAAGAAGTCGATGTCAGCCACGACGAGCGACGCCGAGCCGCCGAACCGGTCCGTCTCCGCGAGCACGCGTGCGATCTGCTCGTCGAAATGCCGGCGGTTCGCGAGGCCCGTGAGCTGGTCCGTCCGCGCGCGGCGAGTGACCTCCTCGATCTCCCACATCGTCTCGAGCGACACCGCCGCAATCGCCGCCAAGAGTCGAACGTTGCGGACCTCGGCAATGAGGACGTCGCCCGGCTCGTCACCCTCGATCACGATGGCGCCGATGACCCCCGCTTCACGCTTGAGCGGGATGATGGCCATCGACCCGATCGGACGCGGCGTTTCCCACGCCCCATAGATGCGCGTGTGCCGAGCGATCATTCGGGCGTCCTCCCACACCTGCGGGAGACCGTTCTTACACATCGTCCCGACCTGCGAGTCCTCGCTGATCGGCCAGCCTTCGGCAATCCGATGGCCCTCCGAGACGCTCTGGACTTCGCCATCGTTCGAGTTCGGGTGCCAGCGCACGAGCGCAGCACGTGCCGCCGATGTCACGGCGAGCGCCGTCTCGCAAATGGACCGCCCGAGCAGCTCGATCGTTCGGTTCGACTGGAACTCCTGCGCGGCGCGCAGGAGGGCCTGCGTGCGGCGATTCTGGCGGCCGACCTCTTCTCGGGTCTCCAGGAGTTCGGCCAGCACCGCGACCTGCGCGGTGTAGCGCGGTACCCAGGCTTTGAGGTCGTCGCGCGACGGCTTGAGTCCCGCGTCGGAAGAAATGCTCAGCGCACCGAATGCTCGCTTGAGCCCTGCCACCGGTCCCATGGCGATCCGCGGTCCCGGCTTGCCTTCGTCGAAGTGCACGATGCGCTCTTCGGCGGACCACTTCACCAGCGGCAACCACTCCGCATGGTTGAACTTCGTGGGTTCGGTCTCGGCCCCATCGCCAGAACACGCCGCGGCGACGAGGGTGTCGCGGGCACCGGTCCACCGCCAGAACACGACCTCGTCGGCACCTAACGCGTCCCGAACGTCACACAGGTAGCGGCTCAGCACCTCGGTCTGACGGCGCTCCTCGGCCTCCTTGCGCGTGACTTCGATGCCGCGGCGCAGGTCGGAGGGCATCGCCTCGAATGCGCGAGGCGTATCGGTCCGTTCGCCCGCGAAAACGCCGTCGGAGCGTGTGGCACGTCGGCGCTTCTTCGCGTTCTCCTGTGCGCGTTTGACCTGCCACGCCGGGAACAGGGCGATGGCCGCGAATATGACGCCGCCCCCCAGCATATCGGAGAATGCAATCGTGCCGCCAACGGAGTAGTGTATCGCGGTCAGAGCGACCAGCGCACCAACGGCAACGGAGATAGCCGTCCGAATGTTCTCGGCGCCAGCGATGACGCGGACCCCCAGGGCCAACGCCACCACGGCGGGCGAGCCGGGGCCGCCCGATGCGGCGGCAAGCCAGGTCACGGGCGCCAGGACCGCGGCGATGTACTGCTTGGTGAACTCCCGTGGCGGCGGATCCAGGCGCTGGCTGATCAGCAGCCAGGCGTACGTCACCGCCGCGACGGAGGAAGCCGCCGCGGCGCCTGGCGCCCATGGAGGAACCGACGTGCCCCATGCCAACGCGACCATGCCGGCGAGCGCGAGCAGCCACGCGGCGACCGCGGTCACGTTGGCCCAGATCCGCGTTTTCACCACAAAAGAGATTTTGGCGGGAAGCTACGAGGTCGACGCGTGTGTGATTCGCGATGCGGCCACTGCAGCACCGAATCAGTTGTCGATGTTGACGACCGTTACGCCGGAGGCGCAACTGTTTAGCGCAGCGAGCAATGCCGCCACTCCACCGAAGCTCGCGCCGTAGCCTACGCTCGTCGGAACCGCGATGACGGGCCGCGCCACGAGGCCGCCAACGACCGAAGGAAGAGCGCCGTCCATCCCGGCCACGACGATGACGACCGACGCCCTCGTGAGGGTCTCGGCGCCCGCCAGAACGCGATGAATGCCCGCGACGCCGACGTCAGTGAGGCGGTCCACGCTATTCCCTAACGCGCGCGCGGTCACCGCGGCTTCCTCGGCCACTGGAAGATCACTTGTGCCCGCGGTCACAATGAGGATCGTTCCGGAGCCGGGCGGCACCGGTTCCGTTGGGGCGAGGTGGGCGCAGCGCGCGAGCTCATTGATCTCCGCCCGAGCGAACGTGCGCCCCAACCGGTCGAGCGCATCCGGACTCGCGCGTGTCACCAGGAACCCGTCCCCATGGGCGGCAATGCGGTCCGCGATGGTAACGATCTGCTCCGTCGTCTTGCCCAGGCCCAGGATGACTTCGGGGTACCCCTGCCTGAGCGCGCGATGGTGATCGATCGTCGCGAACGGCAGCGATTCGACCGGATCTAGTGCAAGCCGGTCGAGCGCAGCGTTGATGTCGAGTTGGCCGTCCGCGACCTGACGCAGCAGCGCCAGCACACGGTTGCGAATCACGCCTCCGCGGGCTCCAGGTCCGCGGCATCGACGCCCTCGAGCAGATCGCTCTCGACGGATCGCTCTTCGAACCAGCGGAGGTAGTCCGCGAAGATCCCCTCGACCTCTTCGAAGCCGTTGACGACATGGAGTCGCCGCCGCAGGTCGGCCGAGTTGGGCAGGCCCTTCACATACCAGCCGAGGTGCTTGCGGAACTCGATGGCCGCGCCTTCGGGGTCTGCCTCGTAGCTCTGCACCATCGTCGCGTGCTCCAGCGCGATGGCGAAGCGCTCGGCAACGGACGGCGTCGGCGGCACGGGGGTACCGTCGATCAGCGCGCGAGCCTGCGCGAAGATCCATGGCTGCCCGAACGATCCGCGTGCGATCATAACGCCGGCACATCGTGTGTGCTCACGCATACGAAGCGCGTCGGCAGCCGTCTTGATATCGCCGTTACCGATCACCGGGATCTCGAGGGCATCCACCACGGCTGCGATCTCGTCCCACCGCGCGTTACCGCTGTACATCTGCGTGCGCGTGCGCGGGTGGAGCGTCAGCGCTCGCGCGCCGGCGTCCTGGCAGCGCAGGGCGATGGCGACGGGATCGCGCATCTCCTCGTTCCACCCACTGCGGATCTTCACCGTGACCGGCAGCGACGTGGCGGCCGACACCGCGCGAATGACGCCCTGCACGAGGTTGAGATCCCTGAGGCAGCCGGAGCCGCCGTTTCGCTTGACGACTTTCTTGACGGGACATCCGAAGTTGATGTCGATGAAATCCGGCTGGAACACGTCCGAGACGAGACGCGCCGCGTCACCCATCGCGGTCGGATCGGCGCCGAAGATCTGAACGCCGATCGTGCGCTCATCGGGGCCGAAACGAAGCTTCCCCCACGTTGCCTCGTTTTCCCGGCGGATACCCTCGGCGGACAGGAACTCGGTGACCACGACGTCCGCGCCGTGCTGTCGGCACAGACGCCGAAAGGGCGACTCCGACACCCCCGCCATTGGAGCGAGAATGACGGGGAGCTCGTGGTCTACCGGGTACGGGAAGCGCATGGTGGCAAGCTAACCGGGCTCCAGATGTGGTGCAACGTGAAGATTTGACACGACTTGCCGAGCTGGATAACTTCGGTCGCTCAGGGGCGCCGGCTGCAGGTGCCCCTCTTTTCTACGAGGTCAAAGGAACGCGATGGAACTGCGCGAGTTCTTCTCCGAAGACGCCGTGAAGCTGGAGCTCGAAGGCACGACGAAGGACGAGATCCTCAAGGAAATGATCAGCCTCCTCAAGCTCGACGAGAAGTCCGAGGGGATGCTGTTCAAGATGCTCAAGCGCCGCGAGAATCTCGGCTCGACCGGAATCGGCCGAAGCATTGCCATCCCGCATTGCCGTTCGCTGGTCGTCAACAAGCTCCGCGTCGCGTTCGGCAGAAAGAGCGGAGGCGTGGACTTCAAGGCGATCGACGAGAAGCCGGTGAAGTTCTTCTTCCTCATCGTCGCGCCGCCGCTGGAGGTCTCGAACCAATACCTCCCGGTGCTCGGCAAAATCGCGCAGTTCTCGAAAGAGCCCGACGTGCCCGATCGCCTGCTGGCGATTCAGGCACCAGGCGAGTTCATGAAGCTCCTCGAGGAGAAGGGCGTGTAGCTATTCCCACTCAATTGTCGCGGGCGGCTTGGAACTGATATCGTACACGACGCGGTTCACGCCGCGCACCTCGTTGATGATCCGGCTCGAGATCCGCGCGAGCGCGTCGTGCGGGAACGGGAACCAATCCGCCGTCATGCCGTCCGTGCTCGTGACTGCTCGTAGCGCGACGACGTTCTCGTAGGTGCGGAAGTCCCCCATGACACCTACGGACCGCACCGGAAGCAGCACGGCGAACGCCTGCCAGATGTCGTCGTACAACCCCGCTGCGCGAATCTCCTCGAGATAGATCGCGTCGGCTTTTCGAAGGAGCTCGAGCTTCTCCTCCGTCACGTCGCTCAGCACGCGAATGGCGAGACCCGGCCCGGGGAACGGATGCCGTCCCACGATCTCCTCGGGCAGACCGAGCTCACGCCCCACGTTGCGCACTTCGTCTTTGAACAGCTCTCGAAGCGGTTCGATGAGCTTGAACTTCATTCCCGGCTTGAGGCCACCGACGTTGTGGTGCGTCTTGATCGTGACCGATGGCCCGCCGCGCGGCGACACGCTCTCGATCACATCGGGGTACAGCGTTCCCTGGACGAGATAGGCGACACCTTCCCCGACCTCCTCCGCCGCTTCCTCGAACACGTCGATGAACGTGTGGCCGATGAGCGTGCGCTTCTTCTCAGGATCATCGACGCCCGCCAGTGCCCCGAGGAATCGATCTTCGGCACGCACTGTAACGAGGTCGATGCCGAGGTTCGCTCGGAACGTGCGCTCCACCTGGTCGCGCTCGTGCATCCGCAGCAGGCCGGTGTCGACGAAGATGCACGTGAGCTGATCTCCGATCGCGCGATGCACCAGCGCGGCGGCGACCGCGGAATCGACACCCCCGGACAGTCCGCAGATTACCCGCGCGCTCCCGACGCGCTCACGGATCCTCGCTGCTTCCTCGTCGATGAACGTGCCCGGAGTCCACGACGGGTGTGCGCCGCACACGTCGAACACGAAGTTCGAGATGATGTCCGCGCCACGCGCGGTGTGCGCCACCTCCGGGTGAAACTGCACCGCGTGAACGGGCTTCGACTCGTGACGCATTGCCGCGATCGCGACGCTGCCGCTGCTGGCTGTTACGCGAAAGCCCGGCGGCGGCACGTCGACGTGATCGCCATGACTCATCCAGACCGGCGTTTTTTCTCCGGCATCGAAGCCACCGAACAGACCGGCCGGCTCGTTGACGACGAGATCCGCACGTCCGTACTCGCGTTTCCCGGCGCCGATCACCTCCCCGCCCTGCAGGTGCGCGATCAGCTGCATCCCGTAGCAGATGCCTAACACGGGAGCAATGTCGAGCAGCGCCGGGTCGGCACTCGGCACATCCTCTCCGTACACCGAGTTCGGACCGCCGCTCAGGATGATGCCCGTTGGCTTCCAGTCTCTGATCCAGTCGACGGTGCGCGTCGGCGGATGGATCTCGGAGTAGACGCGGGCTTCCCGAACGCGACGCGCGATGAGCTGGGTAAACTGGGAGCCGTAATCCAGAATCAGGATGCGGCTCGAATCTTTCACACCTTCCACGCTGGCTCCGTCAGGGAGATGAATTCGAGAGACTTCGTGTCGAGGTCCAGCACCGCGGCAGCTGGTGTGCCGTGCAGCCACCCGCACGCCTCACCCGGGTTCACGATCGTGGCGCCGCCTTCGAGCTCGCGGATCTCCTGCTTGTGCGTGAACCCGTGCACGATCAGCTCGTGCGACTCGAGCGAACGCGCAGCCACTTCGCCCAGGTCGTGCACGAGCAATATGCGCCGCCCGCCGACCTCGAGGCTGTGTGGCGATTCAAAGAGCTCGATGCCCACGCCCTTCGCCGCGAAAGCCTTGAGTCCCTCGCGATCGCCGTCGTTGCGGCCGAACACGCCGGCGAACGGAACGTTGAGCTCGAGAAACGGCGCGAGCGAAAACGGGGAGCAGTAGTCACCAGCATGCAGCACCATCCCTGCTCCACGTTCGATCATTCGTTCCAGCAGCTCGCGAATCGCCGGGACGCGGTCGTGCGAGTCAGCCATCAGCCCGATGAGCATCAGTCCACCCTCCACTCGGGTTCGAGCAGCTCCGGCGTCACGAGGTGCTCGTAGCTCTCGCGCTGCGTGACGAGCGCGAACCGATCCCCATCGACCAGGACCTCCGCCGGACGGCCCCGGGTGTTGTAGTTCGATGACATGACGTAGCCGTACGCCCCGGCCGAATGGATGGCCATCAGATCTCCGGCGCGAAGGTCTTCGAGCTCGCGATCGAGCGCGAGAAAATCGCCACTCTCGCACACCGGCCCCACGACATCCACACGTGATCGGCCTGCAACGGACTCCAACGCCTCGATGCGGTGAAAGGCGTTGTAGTGTGATGGGCGGAGGAGATCGGTCATACCGGCATCGACGACGAGCAGCTCCTTTCCGCCGCTCCGCTTGCGGTACAGCACGCGGCTGATCAGCACGCCCGCGTTACCCACCATGAAGCGTCCCGGCTCGACAATCAACTGGAGCCCCGTCGACCGCACGGCCGGTACAACGATCTGAGCGAACCGATCGAGATTCGTCGGCTCCTCGGCGTCGTACGTCACGGCCAACCCGCCACCAATGTCCAGGTAGCGGAGACCCTGCGCGCCGTCGGAGCGGAGCTGGGCCAGAAGGTCGAGCACCCGCTCGATCCCGTGGCGATAGGCGTCCAGGCGTGAGAGCTGCGAACCGACGTGCATGTCGAGCCCACGCAGAACCACGTTAGGCAGCGACGCGGCCGCGCGAGCGACCTCGCGCACTTCGTCGTACGGCACGCCGAACTTGTGCCCCTTCTCGCCCGTGCGGATGTACGAGTGTGGCGTCTCGACCGTGATTTCCGGGTTCACGCGAATCGCAACCGGGACGACGACACCACGCCCCCGTCCGAGCCGATCGACCATGCGAAGCTCGTCTTCCGACTCGATGTTCAGCAGAAGCACGCCGGCGTCGATGCCGTCCGCGATCTCGCGCTCGGTCTTCCCTACCCCGCCGAAGATGATGTCGTGAGGCTCGAACCCGGCGCGACGAGCCCGGAATAGCTCACCGCCGGACACGACGTCGGCCGCTGCCCCCAGCGACCTGAGGAGCCGCAGCAGAGCGAGGTTCGAATTCGCCTTGAGGCTGTAATGAATTCGGAACGGTACACCGTCGAGCGCAGCGGAAAGGCGCGCATACTGCTCGCGCACAGCGTTGGCGCTGTACACGTACGTGGGCGTGCCCACCGCTCGCGCAATGGTAGACAGCGGCACGCCCTCGCACACGAGCCGGCCGTCTACGCGCGCGAACGTCGACGTCAATACGCTTTCGCCCACAGCGCCTCATCGGTCGCAGGCTGACCACACTTGAGACACGTGCGCGGCGCCTCGGCCGAGCGAAATTCCTCGTCGGGCAGCACACGGATCGTCGCCTTCGTCTCGTCCTTGACCTGCGCTTCGCACTCGGCGCTTCCGCACCACCCGGCGTACACGAAGCCGCCGTCGCCTTCCATGACCTCGCGGAAACGGTCGTATGTCATGGGACCTCGGAAGCTGTTCGCCTCGCGCCGGTCGCGCGCCACAATCAGCATGTCCTGCTGGATGCGCCCGAGCAGCTCATCGACTTCCTCGCCGAGCACGCTGAGGGACACGGGCTTCTTCTCCTTCGTGTCGCGCCGGACGAGCACTCCCTGCTGCTTCTCGAGATCCCTGGGCCCCAGCTCGAGTCGAAGCGGCACGCCACGCAGTTCCCAATCGTAGTACTTCGCGCCCGGTTTCATCCCGTCGCGACGATCGACGTGGACGCGCAACGCGTTAGGCTCACGGCGCTCCCATTGTCCGAGGTCGACTTCGATGCGGGTCGCCGCTTCGAGTACCGCGGACCGTTCGGTATCCGTCCGGTAGATGGGGACGATCACGAGCTCGGTGGGCGCGAGCAACGGTGGCACGCGAAGGCCGGCGTCATCACCGTGGGTCATCACGAGCCCGCCGACGAGGCGAGTGGAAACACCCCAGCTCGTGTTCCAGGCGTACTCCTGCCCTCCGCTCTCGGTCTGGAACGAGAGCTCGAACGCCTTCGCGAAGTTCTGTCCCAGGTTGTGTGACGTCCCGGCCTGCAGCGCCTTGTTGTCCTGCATCATGGCCTCGCACGAGTAGGTGCGGAGTGCCCCGGCGAATCGTTCCGAGTCGGTCTTGAGCCCGGTGACGACCGGCATTGCCATCCACCCTTCCATGAAGTCGCGGTAAAGACCGAGAATCTTTCGGGTCTCTTCCTGTGCCTCGTCGTGGGTGGCATGGGCTGTGTGCCCTTCCTGCCAGAGGAACTCGAGCGTCCGGAGGAAGAGACGCGTGCGCATCTCCCACCTGACGACGTTCGCCCATTGATTGATGAGGATGGGCAAGTCGCGGTAGCTCTGGACCCACTTGGCGTACATCGAGTAAATGATCGTTTCCGACGTCGGCCGCACGACGAGCGGCTCCTCGAGCTTCTTGCCGCCGCCATGGGTGACGACGGCAGCTTCCGGGGCGAAGCCTTCGACGTGTTCCGCTTCCTTGTGGAGGAAGCTCTCGGGAATGAAGAGCGGGAAGTACGCGTTCTTGTGGCCCGTCGCCTTGAACATGTCATCGAGCGCGCGCTGCATGCGCTCCCATATGCCATAGCCGGAAGGGCGAATGACCATGCATCCGCGCACGGGCGAGTAGTCCGCCAGCTCGGCGCGAAGCACCACTTCGTTGTACCACGCGCTGAAGTCAGCGGCGCGGGTCGTCAGTTTCTTGTCGTCGGGCATTGGTTGTTTGGATGACCGTGATAGTGATGTCGAGCGCGAATGTCGGTCTTGCTCGTCTACCACGGTCGATCGGAGCTGCCACTGGAATGATCACGAACCTGGGAAATGAGCTCGTCGAGCGGGAGTTGGCGCTGGGACCCGTCAGCGAGCGTCTTCACTTCCACTCGGCCTAACGATTCGAGCTCGGGACCCACGAACACGACCTTCGACGCGCCGGCGTTGCCGGCCGCCTTGAGCTGTTTGCCGAGGGCTTGCTCGCGCAGCGGATATTCCGCCGACGCACCGGCCTTTCGCAGGGCGGTGGCGACACGAACGGCCTGCAGTCGGTTCGTGGACGCGACGGGCGCCACCCAGTATTCGATGCGCTGCGCGCCGGCGGGCATGAGCCCACGGGCGCGCAGCAACTCACCGAGCACGACGTCGCCCATCCCGAACCCCAGCGCCGGCATGTCGACTCCGCCGAGCGCCTGCAGGAGGTTGTCGTATCGTCCACCGCCACAGATCGCACGAAACTCGCCGGTCGCGTCGAACAGCTCGAACACGATGCCCGTGTAGTAGGCGAGCCCACGAACGATCCGCAGATCCAGGTCGACGTACTCCTTCACACCCAGGGCGTCGAGGAGTGCGAAATATTGTTCGAAGCGCGCGAGGTGCTCGGCCACCCGTGAATCGTGAGGAAATCGGGCGCGGAGCGACTCCACCGATCGGGACTCCGTCACGATCGTCGTGACGGCCGCCGCCAAGTCGCCTGTTAGGCCGGCCGAGGCGAGCCGCTCGTGCGCCACGTCCAGCGGCATTCGCTCGATCTTGTCGATGACGGCGTACGTCGCCGGCAGCTGCTCCTCGGTGACGCCGGCAGCGTGCAGGAGCGCGTTCAGCAAACGCCGGTCGGACACGCGCGCACGCACCGCGTCGGGTCCGAGGCCGAGCGCGCGCATGATCTCGATCGCGACCGCCAGGACCTCCGCATCCGCCGAGACGTCGGCCTCACCGAAGATGTCCACGTTGAGCTGATAGTGCTCGCGAAGCCTGCCTTTCTGCTGGCGCTCGTACCGGAAGAGCTGCGGCATCGTGAACCACCGCACGGGCTTTCGAAGCGCGTTCGCGCGTGCAGCCACCATGCGCGCGACGGTTGGAGTCATCTCCGGACGCAGCGCCACCTGCCGACCGCCCTTGTCCTCGAAGTTGTAGAGCTGCCCAACGATCTCGTCTCCGCTCTTTTTCGTGAAGAGATCGAGCGGTTCCAGCGGAGGACCGTCGTACTCGGCGAACGCGAATCGACGCGCAACGCTTCGCCACGCAGCGAAGATATGCGATCGCTCGGCGAACTCGGCGGGGTAGAAGTCTCGAAACCCGGGCAGTGCTCCTGTGGACATCCGCGAAATCTACCCGTCCACAGGATCGACGTTCAAGCGCGACATGGCATCGCCGACCGTGTGGAACGAGCCGGTAACGACCACTGTGCTCGATACTTCGGTCGCACGCACGAGCGCGCGGTCGAAGTCCGGCTCCGACATCGCGCTCCACCCGCGCTCGCGAGCGAACGCCAGGGCGGACTCTCGATCCCACGCGCGACTCGTCGGAGCGCTCGGCGCGTCGGTGAGGATGAAGGCATCGACCACGCGTGACAGCGCGCTCATTACGCCGCGCCAGTCCTTGTCTGCGAGCACGCACAGCACGGCGGTGCGAGGCGTTGGCGGCTGAATGACCTCCACCGTCGTGGCGAGGACCGCGGCACCGTCAGGGTTGTGGGCGACGTCGAAGATGTACGGACCTAGGCGCTGAAACCGGCCTGGCAGACGGACCTGCGGCAGCGCCTCGCGCGCCTGACCGAGGGTGGTCGAGAACCCGCCGCCCACTGCGTTCAGCATGAGGACCGCGAGCGACGCGTTCGACGCCTGGTGCGCGCCCGCCAATCCGGTGCGGACTCGTCCGCGTTCGCCCCCGATCGTGACGGTGAAGGTCGTTCCGTCGGCTCCCACCCTCGCGTCGTCAGGCACAGCGTCGAGCGTTACGTCGAGAATCCGGCTGGCTTCGCGTTCGGTGGCAAGGTCCGCGAGCAGCGAGCGAATGGCCGGATCGCGCTCGCCGATCACCGCGGGCACGCCACGCTTGAAGATCCCGGCTTTTTCGGCGGCGATCTGTTCTCGAGTGTCACCGAGGTACTCCGTGTGATCGATCCCGATCGAAGTGACGCCGCACGCGAGCGGACGCAGGACGTTCGTCGAGTCGAGGCGACCACCGAGCCCTGTCTCGATCACTGCAGCGTCCACTTCCTCGCGGGCGAACAGATCGAACGCCATTGCCGTTGTCGCCTCGAAGAACGTCGCGCCGATTCGCTCGACCGTCGGCGTCCAGCGCTGAATGAAATCGACGACGAATTGCTCGTCGACCGGCCGGCCGTTCACAAGAAAGCGCTCGCGGAAATCAACGAGGTGTGGCGAGGTGTACTTACCGATGCGCAACCCCTTCGCTCGCAGGAGCGTGTCGAGCGTCGCGCACACACTCCCCTTCCCGTTCGTGCCGGCGACGTGCAACGAGCGAAGCCGCTCCTGAGGGTTGCCCATCTCATGGAGCAAGGCTGCGGTCCTTTCGAGGCCGAGCTTCGACTTCCCCGTCGTGCGCGCGAAGAGATAGTCGAGCGCTTCGCGATAATCGCGTGAGTTGTCGCTCAGGGCGACGCCCACCCCGTGGCTGCTGGCTTACCGCTCATGTGGCGCAGCAGTTGGCCAACGGTCTGTTTGAGCTCCCGCCGGTGAACGACGCGGTCGACCATGCCGTGATCGAGAAGGAACTCCGCCGTCTGGAATCCCTCCGGCAAATCCTGGCCGAGCGTCTGCTTGATCACCCGAGGGCCGGCGAAGCCGATCACGGCCCCTGGCTCGGCAAGGATCGCGTCGCCGAGCATCGCGTAGCTGGCGCTCACGCCGCCCGTCGTCGGATTCGTCAGAATCGACACGTAGGGAATCCGACGCTCTGCGAGCTGCGACAGCATGGCCGACGCCTTTGCCATCTGCATGAGCGACAGCACGCCCTCCTGCATGCGCGCGCCGCCTGACGCGGAGACGAGGACGAGCGGATACTTCCGCTCCAGGGAGCGCTGGCCGAGCCGGGCGATCTTCTCGCCCACCACGGACCCCATCGACCCGCCCATGAAGCTGAAGTCCATGACGCCGACGTTCAGCGGGGCACCGGCGAGCGTTCCTGTAGCAGTCATGATTGCGTCGCCTTCGCCCGCTGTCGCGCGCGCCTTCTTGAGCCGCTGCGGGTATTCGGGAAAGCCGAGCGGATCCGTCGACTTCAGATCGCCCTCGGTTTCTTCGGCGGACCCGTCATCCAGAAGGATGCCGACGTAGTCGCCGGCGCGAATGCGCCGATGGTAGTCGCAGTTCGGGCATACATTCAGGCTGCGAACGAACTTCTCGCGAATGTCAGTGTGCCCGCACGCCTCGCATTTTTCCCACGCATCCGCCGGAATCTCCAGCTTTTCCGTGCGCGGGGCGCGAGACTTTTTCTCCTTTTTCCACCATGCCATTACGGAAATGTGAGTCACACCGTGACTTGGCGGAAGGGAGATGGATCCTCCTAGACCGCCAAGCTGTCCGCCCTCCCTCGGCCTTCGTTCGAGATGCGCAGCAGCATGCCAATCGCCAGCCAGCTCGCCAGCATGAACGAGCCGCCGTAGCTGAAGAACGGCAGCGGAATGCCGGTAATCGGCATGAGGTTGAGCGTCATGCCCACGTTGACCACAACGTGAACGAACCAGCTGGCTCCGAGCCCGAACGCGACGAGGCTCCCGAACGAATCGTTTGCCCGCGAGGCGACGCGTACAACGCGCATGAACAGCATGAGGAACAACGCGAGCGCAATGGTGACCCCGATGAACCCGAGCTCCTCGCCCACCACCGAGAAGATGAAGTCAGTGTGCTGCGCGGGGAGAAACGCGAGCCGCTTCTGCGTGCCGAGCGTGTACCCCTTGCCGAACCACCCTCCGGACCCAATAGCGACCTGGGACTGCAGAACGTGGTAGCCGGATGCGCGTGGGTCTGCCGACGGATCGAGGAACACGAGCAGGCGCCGCTGTTGGTACGGAGCGAGCCTTTCCCATAGAAGCGGCGCGATCACGCCCATGGCGACGTTGGCCAGCACGAGGACCACACCCTCGACGATGTAGGGGCGGTAGTACAAAACCAGCGCGATGAGGATGAGGAACCACGCGCCCCAGAGTCCCGTGCTGAAGGCGAGGATGAGGCTCACCGCGGGGCTCGCGATCAGCGCGAGCAACTGCCACGACACGCCCGACCAGTAGAGCAGCGCGAAGAAGATCCCGATGAAGACGATGCCCGTTCCGAGGTCCGGCTGCGCCATGATGAGCAGCCAGGGTCCGCCGACCACCAGTGCCGGCTTCCAGAGGTCGAGCAGAGATTTTGGTGCTTCCTTTCGCGCCGCCAGCACGCGCGCGAGCATGAGAACGACAGTCAGCTTCGCGAGCTCCGCCGGCTGGCCAATGCGAACGCCGCCAATGGTGAGCCATCCCTTCACACTCGCGGCGGTCCCAGCGCCTGACCCGAACAGCAGCGTGACGACGAGGAGGAAGATGCTGAGGATGTAGAGGTACACCGTCATCCATTCGACGAGGCGCACCGACGCGCGAAAGAGCACGTACCCGGCAGCGAGCGACAGCACGAACCACCCGAACTGACGCTTCCACGCACCGACGATGTACGGCACGGGGAAGTCGGTCTGCCCCGCGGAGTACACGATCGCAATCCCGTACGCGGACAGCAGCAGCGCGAGAACGACGAGTGGGTAATCGCTGACCGACTTACTACGGATCAATCACCCTCCAACTGCGCACCCTGAATGGTTGGACGCTTGAGGTAGTGCTCGATCATCTTCGATGCAATGAGCGCGGCGACGGAGCCGTGAAACGGAACCTGCTCCAGCATCACGGCAACCACGATCTTGGGGTCGTCGGCTGGGGCGTATCCCGTGAACCACGCATGGTTCAACTCGACCCCGTTGCGGAACACGCCGCTCTGCGCGGTGCCCGTTTTTCCCGCGATGACGACGCCCTGGATCTGGGCGCTCGCCGCGGTTCCCCGTGAGGACACCACGCCTGCCATCGCTGCCTTGAGACCGTCCATCTGATCGGTCGTGAGCTGGAACAGCCGCGTGCGCTCGGTCTGTCGCTTCACGATCTCCGGCCGGACGACGGAGCCATCGGTTGCCAGCGCGGTGTAAAACCGCGCCATGTTGGCGACGGTCTGTGAGTTCTCCCCCTGGCCGATGGCGAGGCTCAACAGGACGCCGTTGCTCCATCCACCCGGCCCGTACCGCTTGTTGAAGTATTCCGCGGCATACGGCCAGAGCGGCTGCTTTTCGTTAGGCAGGTCGATGCCGCTCTTGTCGCGCATCCTGAGCGTCACGCCGCCGGCCAGCATGCGCGTGATGCCGAGTCGCAGTCCGAGCTGGTAGAAGTAGACGTCGCACGACTTCTCGATCGCCTGACGAAGGTTGACGTCGCCGTGGCCCCGCTTGTCCCAGCAGCGGAAATAGCGGTTGCCGAAGGTGTAGCCTCCAGTGCACGGCTGCGGCATATGATCGTCCAGACCGACGATGCCCGCCTCGAGCGCCATGATCGCCGTGGCGAGCTTGAACGTCGAGCCGGGCGGATATAACCCCTGGATGACCTTGTTGTACAATGGGCGACGCGGATCGTCGCGGAGCTGGGAGTAGTACGATGTGGATACGCCACCGATGAACCGGTTGGGATCGAAGCTCGGCGCGCTGTGAATCGCCAGCACTTCGCCAGTCTTCGGGTCGACGGCCATCACCCCGCCCTGGAGCGTGTCGCCAAACAGCGACGCGGCAAACCGCTGGAGGTCCAGGTCGATGTTCGTGTAAAGCGGGTCCGGTGATTCGGGCGCGATGTCGCCCCGCCCTCCGGCCTCGCCCACCACGCGCCCGCGCGCGTCCACCTCGACGAAGTGCGTGCCTTCCTTGCCGCGCAGTTGCTCTTCGTACTGTCGCTCGAGCCCCGCCTTGCCAATCTCCTGTCCCGACTTGTAGCCGCGGTTGACTCGCTGGTTGAGCTCCGACTCGGTGATTTCGCCCGTGTAGCCGACGAACGAAGCGACGGCTTCCTTGTCGGGATAGTAGCGCTTTGGCGCGGCCTGGATGATCAGGCCAGGAAAATCCACGCGATGCTCTTCGAGCACCGAAACGACGTCGAAGCTGGCGTCAGCGAGAATGACCGTCGGCCGGTTAGGCGCCTGCTTGAAGCGGCGCACGGCCGCCTCCGTTTGTTCCGGCGACAGCGTGATGACGCCCGCAAGACCCTTGAGGGCGACACGAAGCGAATCGGATGACCGGGCGAGAATCGAGACCGAGTAGCCGGGCAGGTTTTCGGCGATGACCGCGCCGTGGCGGTCGTAGATGATCGCCCGCGGAGCCGGCAGCGGCACCTCGCGAAGGCGATTGGTCTCGGACTGGAGATTGTACGCCGCGTGTTCGAGAATCTGCGTGCGGAAAAACGCCGACGCGAGGAAGGTGAACGCGCCAACGAGAAGGAACGACGCCGTCCGCCCGCGCCGCTGTACCTCGTTAGGATGAAAGCTCATGCCGCCTGCGGCTCCAGCACCGGCCGCAACATCAGAAGCAGAACGACGCCCGCAACCGCGGTCGCGGCAGCCGAGAGCGGCGACCACAGCAGCAACTGTGTCGCGAGCTCCACGCCGTGCATGCGACGCTCAGCGGTCACATACACGATATCGAACGCCCACTTGCCAACGAAAAAGAAGAACCCGTGCAGCACCACGTTGTCCGCGAAGAACACCGCTTTGAGCCACGATGCTGAGGCGCCGACGGCCGTCATCGCGAGCGCGCCGGCTCCGAACGCACTCGGCGTGAGCGAGTCGGCAACGAGCCCGGTGCAAAAACCGATGAGTGCAGCGGCGCCCGGCCGGACCCGCACTGCGGACAGTAGCACCGCGATCACGAGGAAGTCCACAGGCGTCCGCCAACCCAGGAACGGCCGGATGGTATAGTGCAGCAGAACCAGGAGGGTGAACGCGAGGACAGCTCGCGCACTGCGCGTCCAGCTCACGGTTGAGTTCCCGGTCGTGGTGCGTCAGGTCGTCGCACGGCCGGCCGTGTCGTGTCGGCCCGGGGTGGGGCTCGTCGCGCGGTGTCGGCTCCAGGCGGCCGTGTGCCGCCCGGCCGCGCCGGTTGACCACCCACCGAATCGGCCGCTCGACGCACGGCCGCGGCTTCCACTGCGCGCATCGAATCGACAGCGGCGCGGCGCGCCAGCGAGTCACCCGCCGCCGCGATTCGCCGCGCGGCCGAGTCCGCGCTCATCGTGGACCGCCACACGCGATCGAGTGACTGACCCTGAATCCGCTTTGGCAAGAGCACGATCACGTTCGAAACGTCGGGCGGCCTAACGGCAGGTCGAACCAGATACGTGCGCGCCCAGCCTTCGGACGTGCGCAGCTCGCCGAGCACGGTGCCGATGGGAATGCCCGCCGGATACACGCCGCCAAGCCCGGACGTCACGATCAGCGTTCCCGGCTTGAGCGCCGAACGGAACGCCACGCCGCGCATCTCCAGGAGGTAGCGCTCCGGCGGGATCTCCGCGTCGCGCCCGGATTCCGAGAGATGCGGATAGACGATGCCGTATGCGCTCCGATCCGCGGACATCGCGCTGGCCGCAAAGTCCGAGTGGGACCAGAGAATGGCGATGCTGCTATTGGGGTCGACCGTGCGAACCATGCCCACGAGCCCTTCCGGCGCGATGACGGGCGTCTTGGGCTCGACACCAACGCGCGAGCCAACGGTCAGGGTCCGCGAGTGCTCCTCACCAATGTCCGCGATCCGCAACGCTTCGGCGGACACGAACCCCCACTGCAGCTCTCGCCCCAGGCCTAACAAGGCGCGCAGCCGCTCGTTTTCGGTCTCGAGTTTCGCGAGCTGCATGTTGCGCAGCGCAACGCTGTCGAGGCGACTCGTCGTGGCGTCGCGAGAGAGGAACGCGGATCGGCCGCGCACGGCCTGCTCCTGCAGCGAGACGAGCGGCGCGACGACCGTGCGCCGGAGACCACCGGCGATCGCTTCGCGAAGGTTGAGGGGAAGAACGGTCGCGAGCAGTGCCATCACACAGCAGGCCACCAGAAGGACGGTGTCCACGCGTGTGCCGGACCGCACGGCGCGAGCCACTGGCAGCCTCAGCTACTCAAGACGGACCAGTATTTCTCTTCGTCGTCGAGAATCCGCCCGGTGCCGCGCACGACGCACGTCAGCGGGTCCTCATCGACGTGAATGGGCAGTCCCGTTTCCTGCGCCAGCATGAGATCGAGACCGCGAATGAGCGCACCACCGCCCGTCATCACGATGCCGCGGTCGACGATGTCGCTCGCGAGCTCGGGCGGCGTGATCTCGAGCGCGCGACGAACCGCGTCGACGATCTGCTGAATGGGTTCCTGCACCGCCTCGCGAATCTCACTCGAGTGCACGCGCACCGTCTTCGGAATCCCCGAGACGAGATCGCGGCCCTTCACATCCATCTCGCGTTCCTCGCCGACAGGAGCGGCAGATCCGATGTTGATCTTGATCTGCTCCGCTGTCGGCTCGCCGATGAGCAGATTGTAGTTCTTGCGCATGAACTGTACGATGGCGGTATCGAGCTCGTCACCGCCGGTGCGAATCGACGTGTCGCTCACGATGCCGGAGAGCGCAATCACCGCGATCTCTGTCGTGCCGCCACCGATGTCGATCACCATGTTGCCCGTTGGCGTCTCGACAGGAAGCCCAACACCGATCGCCGCTGCCATGGGCTCGGCCACCATGAAGACTTCCTTCGCACCCGCGCCGAGTGCGGAGTCTCGCACCGCACGCTTCTCGACCTCGGTGATACCGGAGGGTACACACACGATCACGCGAGGTTTCACCTTGAACACGTGGTTCTCGATGATGAGCGTGAGGAAGTAGCGCAGCATTTTCTCGGTCACGTCGAAGTCGGCGATGACGCCGTCCTTCATCGGCCGGACGGCGAGCACGCCATCCGGCGTACGGCCGAGCATGCGTTTGGCTTCGAGACCGACACCCTTGATCTTCTTGGACTCGCGATCGATCGCGACGACCGAGGGTTCGTTGAGTACGATGCCTTCGCCCTTGACGTAGATCAGCGTGTTTGCCGTACCGAGATCAACGGCAATCGCGTTCGCCGGGAAGAACGATCTTCCCGCTTTCAAGAAAGGCCAGCGCATCTAGCAGGGGCTCGAGGCGTGCCGACGGCACGGAGGGATCGTGAAGCGGTGCATCGGGGCGTAAGGTAGTAGAGCGGGTAATAGCGAGCAAGGCATTGGCTTGACACAACCTAGCGTTATCCGTAACGTCGCGCGCGATGGTGCGAGCCACCTCCCTCCGTGTTGCTGTCGTCGCCCGCGACCGGTGCGATGAGTGCGGCCTGTGCGTGCCGCTCTGTCCGCCGGGTGCAATCGAGTTACGGCGGACCGGACTGCATATAGACGCGCCAGTGTGCACAGGGTGTCAAAAGTGCATCGCGCCCTGCCCCGTGTTCGCGCTCTCGATGCTCGACCGCGCTTCACCGACCGCGTCGTAGGCGCGTGCGCGTCGAAAATTGCGATCTTCTCATCATTGGCGGCGGACCGGCCGGGCTCGTCGCCGCGCGCGAAGCTGCGCGTGCGGACCGCACGCTGTCGATCATCGTGCTCGAACGCGACGAGGCCGTGGGCACGCCGGTTCGGTGCGGCGAGGGCGTCGGCTCCGCCGGACTCTCTGAGTTTCTCGATCCTGGCCCTCGCAACTCGCTCGCTCCGTGGATCTCGCGGCGTATTACGCGCGTCGTCTTTCGCGCGCCGGGTGGATGCGAAGTGCGCGTCGCCGAAGGTGACGTCGGTTACATCCTCGATCGCGCAACGTTCGAGCCCGCAATCGCCGCTCAGGCGAAGGACGCCGGCGCGGACGTACGAACGAGCGTAGATGCCGTAGCGATGAAGCGCAACGGTGATCGCTGGATCGTCGCGACCGATGGGAGTGACGGGCGGCGAGAGATCAGCGCGCGCGTCGTGATCGCTGCCGATGGCGTCGAAAGCGCCGTGGGACGCTGGGCCGGTCTCGACACGCGCGTGCGTGCGCGTGATATGGAGAGCTGTGCGCAATAC
>Ga0307408_100000662_pt1 | contig 28690 bp, 26 predicted proteins | sample 322Cmetagenome_FD_202116 | JGI IMG/M metagenome (GOLD analysis project Ga0307408, IMG submission 202116) | Maize rhizosphere microbial communities from greenhouse at UC Davis, California, United States - 322HYB-C-3 | ecosystem: Host-associated > Plants > Roots > Rhizosphere > Soil | place...
ATCAACGCGCCGCGCGACACGGCCAACGTGGAACGCATCGAGTTCCTGAAAGGACCGGCGGCGGCGCTGTATGGCGCCAGCGAACCGGGCGGCACGCTCAATATCGTCAACAAGCGCCCCTTGTGGCGCGCCATGCACGCGGCGGAAGCGCAAGGCGGCACGGACGACTTCCAGCGCATGGCCGTCGACTCGACCGGGCCGCTGGGCGGGCAACTGGCTTACCGGCTCAACGCGGTGGCCGAGCATCGCGGCAGTTTCCGCGACGTGGGCGCCACCCGGCGCGCCATGCTGGCGCCCGCGTTCACGTGGCGCGCCGGGCCGGAGACGGTGCTCGACTACCGGGGCGAAGTGTTGCGCCACCGCGCGCCGCTGGACCGGGGCATGGTGGCCATCGGCGGCAGCTTCGGCGCCGTCCCGCGCGAGCGCTTCCTCGGCGAGCCGGGCGACGGCGACGTCGCCATCGTCAACCAGTCGCACCAGTTGTCGGCCGACCATGCGCTGGGCGCGGGATGGAACCTGCGCGCCGCGCTGTCGTACCGGCACGCGTCGCTGCGCGGCTTTTCGACCGAGCCGGCGGCCGCCCTGCAGGCCGACCAGCGCACCTTGCAGCGCCAGCGCCGCTACCGCGACTATGGCACGGACGATGTGGCGCTGCAGGCGGAAATCTCCGGCGTGGTCCGCACCGGTCCGCTGGCGCACGACTTGCTGGCCGGCGTGGAAGCGTTCCGCTTCGATTATGACCAGCGCCTGCTGCGCTTCAATCCCGGCCCGGCCATGCCGTACGCGATCGACGTACTGGCCCCGGTGTATGGCCAGCCGCTGCCGCAGCCGCCACTGAATGCGCACACGCAGGAAGACCAGCAAAACCGCGCGTGGTACGTGCAGGACGCGGTCCGCCTGGGCGGCACCTGGCGCTTGCTGGCGGGCGTGCGCGTCGACCGCTACCGGCAGTCGCTGCTGAACCTGCGCAACGGCGCGGTCACCGTCCAGCAACCGCACGCCACCTCGCCCCGCCTGGGCATCAGCTGGCTGCCGTTGCCGCAATGGTCGCTGTTCGCCAACATGGGGCGCTCGTTCCGCCCCAACACGGGCGCCGACGCGCAGGGCGCGGCGTTTGCGCCGGAGCGGGGGCGCGCGGCCGAGCTGGGCGCGAAATGGGAAAGCGCCGATGGCAGGCGGGGCGCGACGGTGGCGTTCTACGATATCCGCAAGCGCAACGCGCTGACCTCGGACCCCGGGCAGCCGGGCTATTCGCTGGCCGCCGGCATCGTGCGCAGCCGGGGCATGGACGCCGACTACGCCGGCAGCATCGGGCGTTCATGGCGCGCCAACGCCAGCCTGTCGTATATCGATGCCGATGTGGTGCGCGACAACGCGCTGGCCATCGGGGTTGGCCTGATCAATGTGCCCCGCGTCAATGGCAGCCTGCTGGTGATGCATGACGCCGGGCCGCTGTCGATCGGCGGCGGCGTGACCTTCAGCGCCAAGCGGCCCGGCGAGGCGCGCACCCAGGCCCAGGAACGTGCCGGGGCCGGCCGTTTTTACCTGCCGGCCTACGGCGTGGCGCGCTTCGCCGCGCATTGGCGCCTGTCGCCGCGCCTGCGGCTGTCGCTGGAGGCCGACAACCTGTTCGACCGCCACTATTACGCCAGCTCGTACCAGCGCACCTGGGTCAGTCCCGGCGCCGCGCGCAGCGTGGCGATCGGCCTGCAAACCACCCTGTAACCCGAGGAGTCTTCCATGAGTTTTGTGATCGAAGCGGACGGCCTGTTCGTCCAGTATGGCGCCACCCCGGTGTTGCGGGGGCTGTCGCTGCAACTGCGCGCCGGTGAAATTTACGCCCTGCTGGGCGGCAACGGCGCGGGCAAGTCCACCACCATCAATGTGCTGCTGGGCTTTGTGCGGCCGGCGGCCGGCAGCGCCGCCGTGTGCGGCATCGACGTGCAGCGCGACCCGCTGGCGGCGCGCGCCAGGCTGGCGTATGTGCCGGAAAACGTGGCGCTATACGAACACCTGACGGCGCGCGAAAACGTCAGCTATTTCCTGCAGCTGGCGGGGGCCGGAGACGGCGATGTCGAGCTGGCGCTGGAAACGGCCGGCCTGGCGCCGCAGGCGTGGGACCGCCGCCTGGGCGGCTATTCCAAAGGCATGCGCCAGAAAACCGCCATCGCCCTGGCGCTGGCGCGCGCGGTGCCGGTGCTGTTGCTGGACGAGCCCACCACAGGCCTCGACCCGAGGGCCACCAGCGAATTCAATGCCTTGCTGGAGCGCCTGCGCCAGCGTGGAGTGGCGGTGCTGATGGTCACCCACGACCTGCAGGGCGCGGCGGCCGTGGCCGACCGCATCGGCTACCTGGAGCAGGGCCGCATCGTCCGCACGCTGGCGGCCGGCGCCGGCCGCCAGCGCTTCGCGGCCGAGGAATTGTACCGCTGCTACCACGGCGCGCGGGAGGTGGCATGACACGGCGCACTTCCGCCCTGGTGGCGCGCATCGCCCTCGAAGAGTTGCGCGCCATGGCGCGCAGCCGGGTGGCGCTGGCCGCCGGCCTGCTGTTGCTGGCGCTGACCGCCACCGCGCTGCTGGTCAGCATGGAACAGGCGCGCGGCGTCAATGCCGAACGCGCGCAGTTGCGCGAACGCGCGGAACAGCAGTGGAACGGCCAGCCGGACCGCCATCCGCACCGCGTGGTCCACTATGGCCAGTATATTTTCCGCACCTTGACGCCGCTGGCGTTCTTTGACTTCGGGGTCGGGCCGTATACCGGCCACACGCTGTACCTGGAAGGACACCGCCAGAACAGCGCCAACTTCAGCGACGCCAGCCAGTCGTCGCCCCTGCTGCGCTTTGGCCTGTTGACGCCGGCCTTCGTGCTGCAAACCGTGGCGCCGCTGCTGATCGTGTTCCTCGCGTTCGGCAGCGTGGCGCGGGCCCGCGAAGGCGGGCAATTGCGGCTGGCGCTGGCGCAAGGCGTGCCGGGGACCACCCTGCTGGCCGGTAAACTGCTGGGCCATGGGGCCGCCACGCTGCTGCTGGCCGCGCCGGCCTGGCTGGCGCTGGGCTGGATTGGCCTGGTCCATGCCGAAGTGCGGACCCCGGCGGCATGGATGCTGGCCGGCTACCTGGCTTACCTGCTGCTGTGGACGGGCGCGGCGGTGCTGGTGTCCGCGCTGGCGCCGCGCGCCCGCACCGCGCTGCTGGCGCTGGTGGCGGCATGGATGGTGACGGTGGTGCTGGTGCCGCGCATGGCGCCGGACCTGGCATCGTCCGCCGTTGCCCGCCCCACGCGCATCGAGATGGAGGCCGCCATTGCGAGCCAGTTGCGCAGCCTGGGCGACAGCCATGATCCGGACGACCCGTACTTCGCGCGCTTCCGCGCCGGGGTGCTGGCACAGTATGGCGTGCGCCGCGTGGAGGATTTGCCGGTCAATTACGCGGGCCTGGTGATCGCGGAAGGCGAGCGCCTGACCAGCGCCCTGTTCGAAAGCAGCATGCGCGCCGACTTCGCGCGCAAGCAGCGCCAGGCGGACTTGCTGTGGGCGGGCGCGCTGTTCAGTCCCGCCATCGCGCTGCAACGGCTGTCCGCCGCCATGGCCGGCACGGACCGCCTTAGCCACGAGCAATTCCTGCTGGAAGGCGAGGCCTACCGCTATCAGTTCGTGCAGGCGCTGAACCGGCTGCATGCGGAGCAGGTGCGCTACCACGGCGACCGCGAGCAGCGCATCGGGGCCCACTTCTGGCGCGCGATCGCGCCGTTCGCGCAGCAGGCGCCGGACGTGGACGCCACCGTGTGGCGCGGCGCGGTGCCCACGCTGGCCTTGTTCGGCGCGTGGCTGGCGGCCCTGGCCGCCGCCGCGCTGTTGGCGGGACGCCGCCTGGAAAGGAGCCTGGTATGACGACTATGCATAAACCATGGGGGAACCCGCCGCAGCCGGCGGATGGGCGGCGCGGGTTGCCGGCGTGGCGCCTGCTGCGCCTGGAATTGCGGCTGGCGCTGCATTCGCGCCTGGCGGCGGGCGCGCTGCTGATGCTGGCCCTGCTGGGCGCGGTGGCGGTGGCCTGCGGCTTGCACGCCGTCGCGGCGCAACGCGACGCCTTGCGGCGCATAGTCGGCGTGCAGGGGGCCGAACTGGCCGTCTTGGCGCAGCAGTACCGCCAAGGCGGCGACGCCGGCATGGCCGCCTACGGCACGCCGCACCTGACCGTTAATCCGGCGCCGGCGCTGGCGTTCGCCGCCATCGGGCAGCTCGACGTGCAGCCGCATGCGCTGCGCGTGCGGGCGCTGGGCTTGCAGGCGCAGCTGTACGAATCGGAAGCGGTCAACCCCGAACTGGCCGCGCACGGCCGTTTTGACTATGCGTTCGTGCTGGTCTACCTGGCGCCGCTGTTCATCGTGGTGCTGATGCACGACCTGGTCAGCGGCGAGCGCGAAGCGGGCCGGCTGCGCCTGCTGGCGGCGCAGCCGGTGCGCGCGGGATCGCCATGGCGGCTGCGCATCGCGCTGCGCTATGGCCTGGTGCTGGCGGCCGTGCTGGCGCCGTTTGCCGCCGGCGCGGCCGTCGCGGGCGCGCCCCTCGGCGGGGCGGCGCTGGTAGCGGCGGCCGCCGCCCTGTACCTGGCATTCTGGTTCGGCGTCAGTGCGCTGGTGGCGGCGCGGGTGCGCGGTTCCGCGGCGGGCGCGGCGGCGTTGCTGGCGCTCTTTGTCAGCTTGACACTGGTGGCGCCGGCCATCGTCAATGCCGCGATTGCCCGCCAGTTCACCCTGGCCAGGGGCGCCGAGCTGGCGCTGGCCCAGCGCCAGGCGGTGCACCAGGGCTGGGACTTGCCGAAGCAGGAAACCATGGAGCGGTTTTTCAACAGCCATCCCGAATGGCGGGGCACGGCGCCCGTGACGGAACGCTTCCACTGGAAATGGTATTACGCGATGCAGCAGGCCGGCGACGATGCGGTGGCGGGCCAGGCGCGCCAATACCGCGAGCAACTGCTGGCGCGCGACGACTGGACGCGGCGCGCCGGCATGCTGCTGGCGCCGGTGAACGCGCAAGTGCTGCTGCACCGGCTGGCCGGCACGGACTTGCAGGCGCAGCTGGCATACCAGGACCGCATTGCCGGCTTCCACCGCGCCCTGCGCCACTATTACTATCCATACTTCTTCAACGACCAGCCGTTCGGTGCGGCGGACTTTGCCGCGGCGCCACGCTATAAAGCGCGCGCGGCCGAGGGCGGGGTGCCGCCCGATGCGCTGGCGGCGCTGGCGCTGCTGGCCGGGCTGGCCGGCTGGGCGGGCGTGCGGGCGATGCGCGGGGTGGCGCCGTAGCTTAGGCGTGGCAGGTTCAAGGGAACGGCGGGCCGTCCGGGACGATTTTTCCGTCCACCAGCCAGATGCGGCGGTCGGCCGCGCCGGCGAAGCCGGTGTCGTGGGTGACGGCCACCACGGTCTGGCCGGCGTCGGCCAGGCCGCGCAGGATTTGCCGCACGTTCAGCGTTGCCGCCGTGTCCAGGTTGCCGGTTGGCTCGTCGGCCAGGATCAGCAGCGGGTCGTTGGCCAAGGCGCGGGCGATGGCCACCCGCTGCCGCTGGCCGCCGGACAACTGGGCCGGCATCTTGGCCGCGTGCGCGGCCATGCCGAACTGGTCCAGCAGGTGCATGGCGTGTTCCCGGGCCGCTTCCGGCTGGCGCCGTCCCAGGCGGCGCATCGGCAGCATGACGTTTTGCAGCACGGTGAATTCCGCCAGCAGGAAGTGGAACTGGAACACGAAGCCCAGCCTGGACAGGCGCAACGCCGCCAGTTGGTCATCGTTGCAGCGCGTGGTGTCGTCGCCATCGAGCCACACGCTGCCGGCATCGGGCACGTCCAGCAGCCCCAGCAGGTAGAGCAAAGACGATTTGCCCGAGCCGGACGGCCCCATGATGCAAATGAATTCGCCGCGCGCGACGTCCAGGCTGACGTCATCGACCAGGATGGCCGGCACTTCGCCGCCCAGCCTTCGGGTCACGCGCTCGGCGCGCAAAATGGGCGTCACGTGGCGCCCCGCAGGATATCGACCGGCCGCAGCCGGCTGGCCTTGTCGGCCGGCAGGTAAGCCGCGCCGAGGCAGGACACCATCGCAAAGCCCAGCGCCAGCAGGTACTGATCGGCGCCCCACCAGACCGGCAAATGTACCAGCTCGCTAACGCCGGGCGGCTTCAATTCGATCGCGGCCAGCGCCCGCATCAGCCCATAGCCCAGCAGCAGGCCGGCGGCGCTGCCGAGCAGGCCGATGATCAAGCCTTGCCACAGGAAGATTTGGCGCATGTCGGCGCGGCGAAAACCCATCGACTTCAGGATCGCGATGTCACGCGTTTTTTCCACCACGATGGTGAAGATCGTATTGTAGATCCCGAACGACGCCACCACCAGGATGGCCGAGACCACGCTGTACATGATGATGTTGCGCACCAGTAGCACGCTGAGGAGGTCCTCCGACGCCTCGATCCAGGACACCGCCTTGTAGCCGATACCGTGTTCAATCACGGCGGCGACGTCGCGCGCGCGGTGGGGATCGGTCAACTGGATGATGAAGCGGTTGACGCGATTCGGCCGTTGCAACAGCACCTGGGCGCGCTTGAGCAGCGTGAAGGTCTCGAGCTCGTCATACGCCGCATTGCCGGTGCGGAAGATCCCCACCACCTTCATGGTTCGGCTGCCGGCTTCCGTCGAGACCACATTGATGGTGCCGCCCATGCGCAGCCCGAACTTGTCGGCCAGGCCCTGGCCGATAATCAGGCCGTTCGGCGTGGCGGCCAGTTCGTCCAGCGACCCCGCCACCATGTGCTGTTCGATCGTCGAGACGGCTTTCATGCGCTGCGGGACCACACCGGACAGGCTGACGCCATGCTGCTGGCCGGCGAACGTCAGCACCGCCGAGCCGTGCAGCACCGGCGCCACGCGCAACCCCGGCAGGGCTTCGATGTCCTCAAGCTTGCCCCGGTAGCCGCGGATGCCCCGGCTCTCCGCCTGCGGCTTGACGTTGCTGACGGCCACCAGCGCGTCGGGCCAGCGCAGTTGGGCCGGCTGTACATGCGGCGCGCGGTACTGGTCGAAGACGGTGATGTGCGGGTTGTTGTCGACCAGGCGGCGCAGGAAGTCCTGCTCCGAGCCGCGCATCAGCGCCGACACGGCAAGGAAAAAAGCCACGCCCAGCGCAATGCCGGTCAGCGACACCAGCGTGGAGCGCCGGTGCCGCAGCAAATGGGTCAGGGCGATCTCCAGTTGGACAGGCATGGCGCTTCCCCGGCGGCGGACTATCGATAGACCGGCCGCACCCGCCGGCCTTCACGCATTGTGTCGTCGGGCAGCTGCACCACCAGCTCATTGCCGGCCAGGCCACGCACGATCTCGCTGCGCCCGCCGCTGCGCAGGCCGACTTCGACCGCGCGCTTCCGCAGCCGGCCATCGGCCACCAGCCAGACCGCGTTGTCCCGGATCGCCGCGTTCGGCAACAGCACGGCGCCTTGCCGCCGGCTGACGATCAGGTTGGCGTCCACGGTCATGCCGGAGCGCAGCGGGCCGGGGGCGTCCAGCCTGACCCGGACCCGGTAGCTGCGCGCCACCGGATCGCCCTTGGGTGTCACTTCGCTCACGGTGCCGTCGAACACCCGGCCGGGCACGGCGCCGGCTTTCAGCAGCACCTGCTGCCCGATGCGCACGCGGTTGATGTCTTCCTCGTCGATTTCGGCGGTCACGCGCAGTGGCGCGCAGCAGGCCAGCACAAAGACCGCCTGTCCGGGGCCGATATACTGCCCGACTTCGCCGTCGCGGCGGATGATGGTGCCGTCGGCCGGTGCGGTCAGCGCCATGTAGCCGCGCTGGGCCTGGACGCGGCGCAAGGCCGCCTCGGCGGCGGCCAGCTCGCTGCGGGTGCGTTCGACTTCACCGGTGGAAACAAAGCCACGCTCGACCAGGGCGGCGCTGCGGGCATGCTGGCTGCGGGCATAGTCGGCGCGCGCCCGCTGTTCGTCGACCGTGCCGGCCAGGTCGGCATCGTCCAGGCGCGCCAGGACCTGGCCTTTGCGCACCTCGGCTCCTTCGTCGACATGGCGCTCGGCAAGCCGGCCGCCGACGCGCGGCGCGATCGGCATCATGACGGCCGGTTCCACACTGCCGGTCGCATAGACCGCGTCCACCACGGTGCCGCGCCCGGCTTGCGCCACGTGGACCGTCAGCGGCCCCCCATGCCACCACAGCACGGCCGCGGCGGCCACCAGCAAGGCGCCGGCCGCGCCGTAGCGTGGCCAGCGGGGAGGGGGCGTGGAGATGGTCATCGGGCGGCGCTGCGGTTCATGATGTGAATGAAGTGGGGTTCGTGTTGGGCGCGATGCCCGGAACGACGCGCCACCGGTCCATAGTGTGGCGGGCCGCATCCGCTAAATCTTTGATGCATATCAATTCCTTGTCAATCGTGGTGGTCGTGCCATTGACTGTAGGCGATCCCTGACAACAGATGCTCCATGTCCCACTACACGGCGTGTCCGGATTACCCTCTGCCCGAGCGCATGCCTGGCGGCCATACTGTTGTCATGGTTCAGCATATAGGAGACGACCATGGATCCCAAGCAAGAAAAACAGGCAGTACCCGGCGCACCGCGGCAGGCCAACGTGCGGGAAGCCCGGGCCCAGTGTGGCGGGGCGCACAGCCGCGAGCGTATCCGGGAGTTGTTGGGCTGGAAAATGTTACTCCCCGATAGCATGGCGCGGCCGTATTCGATCGCAGACTGATGCGCCGGGTATGGTCGGCGCCGTGCTGGACTTGCAAGCGATCAACGCCATGACGTCCCTTGATTGGCGCAAGACGATGCAGTTACTGCTGCCGGCGGCGCTGCTGCTGACAATACCCGGTTTCTACCTCGTGCTCGATGGGGCCACGCCGTCCTATCGGATTGCGGGGCAACTGCTGTACGGCCTGGCGGTGGCGCTGTGCGCCGCCCACTTGTCGATGCCAGCCCCCGATCATGAGCGGCATCCGGTGCGGCATTGGCGCCGGATCGACGGCCTGTTGCTGGTTGCCATCACCGCTTCCATCTGGCCATCGGCGCCGCCATGGAGCGATACGGAATGGCTGTTGCGGTTGCTGACCACGGTCTAATTTTATCCACAACTTGATCCAGGTCAAATTGCCTGGCTGACTTGTGTATTCCCCGGCGGTACTGTGTGTGCTGGCGGGGCAGGGCGGCCAATCCGGTTGCCGCCGCATCCGTGGAAAGGAATTGCCATGAAACTGACCTTCCTGGGGGCCACCGGCACTGTGACCGGTTCGCGCTACCTGCTGCGCAGCGGCGCCGAGATGATCCTGGTCGATTGCGGCCTGTTCCAGGGTTACAAGGCCCTGCGCCTGCGCAACCGCGAAGCATTCCCGGTATCGCCGGCGCGGTTGTCCGCCGTGTTGCTGACCCATGCGCACCTCGACCACAGCGGTGCGCTGCCGCTGCTGGTGCGGGACGGCTTCCGTGGTCCCATATACTGCACCGAGGCCACGCGCGACCTGTGCCGCATCCTGTTGCCGGACTGCGGCCGCCTGCTCGAGGAAGAAGCGGCGTATGCGAACCGGCATGCGTACAGCAAACACGAGCCGGCGCTGCCGCTGTACACCGAGGCAGACGCGCTGGCCGCGCTGGAACAGTTGACGCCGGTGGACTTCGGCCGCCGCTACGCGGTGGGGCAGGCGTTCCATGCGCGCCTGCGGCGCGCCGGGCACATCCTGGGGGCGGCCGGCATCACGGTCGAGGCGGACGGCGTCAGCGTGACGTTTTCCGGCGACCTGGGGCGCCAGCACGATGTGCTGATGGCGCCGCCGGAGACAGTCGAACACAGCGATTACCTGGTGATGGAGTCCACCTATGGCGACCGCCTGCACGATCCCGAAGATCCGGCCCGCCTGCTGGCGCGCACCATCCGTGACACCGCCGCGCGCGGCGGCGTGACCGTGATCCCGTCGTTTGCGGTCGGCCGGGCCCAGAACCTGCTGTACTACATGCACCTGTTAAAGGCCCGCGGCGATATCCCTCCCGTGCCGGTCTTCCTGAACAGCCCGATGGCGGCCGACGTCACCGCGCTGTACCGGCGCCACCGCCATGACCACCACCTGACGCCCGCGCAGTGCGACGCGATGTGCCGCGCCGCCACCATCGTCAACAGCCCGGCCGAATCCATTGCCCTCAACCAGCGGCGGGTGCCGATGGTGATTATCGCCGCCAGCGGCATGGCCACCGGCGGGCGCGTGCTGCATCACCTGAAGGCGTTTGCGCCGGACCGCCGCAACACCATCCTGTTTGCCGGCTTCCAGGCCGGAGGGACACGCGGCGCCGCCATGGTCGGCGGCGCGCAGAGCATTAAAATCCATGGCGACTATGTGCCTGTGCTGGCCAACGTGGTGCAGATCGACAATTTGTCGGCGCATGCCGACCAGGGCGAATTGCTGGCCTGGCTGGGCGGCTTTGCGCAGTCGCCACGGCGCATTTTCTTGACCCATGGCGAACCGGATGCGGCCGAGGCGCTGCGCCGCCAGATCGGCGAGAAGCTGGGCTGGAACGCCGAGACACCCGGCTATGGCGTCGAAGTGGAACTGGCGGATTAGCGTGACGCCATTTACAACAGTTCGAAGATATCGATAACAAATTGCTATGTGATGGCTGCCGGTGCGTGCTATATTTGGCGATGATATCGATAACACGGCCCTTGGGGGAGACACCGTGGTCGATATTAACGACCTTTAAAACGATAAGGACGAACATCCATGCACAGCCATTTCAATTCGCATCACAGGCGGAGGACCGGACACGCCCGCATCAAGGCCGGCGTCGCGGCGGTCGCCGCGGTATTCTGGACTTGCACCGGCATGCCGGCGCAGGCCGTCGGTTTCGTGGCCACACCCGAGGCGCAAGCCGTGCTCGGCGCGTCCGGCCTGAAACACCCCGCGCTGGGCTTTACGCTGGAGCAACTCAACTACGCGCGCCAGCAAGTGCGCGCCGACGTGCAGCCGTACCAGAGTTACTACAACACCCTGAGCACGGTTTGCTGCAACTACGCCAACATCAACCTGCTGCCGACCAACCGCGACGCCAGCAAGGTCGACACGCCGAACACCCCCAACTTCAACGGCAACACGGCGCAAACCCGTCTCATCAATGATTCACAGGGGGCGCTGACGCAGGCCATCCTGTATTACGTTACCGGGCGCAACGAATACCGCCGCAACGCCATGCGTATCCTGCGCACGTGGAGCAACATGAATCCCAATGGCTACGCGTATTATCCCGACGCGCATATCCATACGGGGGTGCCGCTGTACCGCATGCTGATGGCCGCTGAAATCATGCGCTATACGCCGGGCGATCCAGGCTATACCGACTATCCGCTGGCGTGGACCGACACCGACACCCAAAAGCTGAAAGACAACCTGATCGACCCGATGGAGCGCACCTTCTTCGCCAGCAAGGAGCGCTTCATGAACCAGCACGTGTACTCGCTGGTGGGCCGCATGGCGGGGGCGATTTTCACGGACAACAAGGCGCGCTATGATGAAACCGTCGAATGGATGACCGTCAACGCCAGCTCCACCCGGCAAGACATCAACGGCGCCATCCTGCCGCTGATCCCGTTGATCGAAGCGGACAACCCGCTCAACAAGGTGGGCTACCCGTTCTACCAGATCCAGGAAATGGCGCGCGACCAGGCCCATGGCGGCGACAACGTCGACAACCTGACCGGCCTGCTGCGCATGGTGACGGCGCAGGGCACCCGGGTCGATCCCTACACCGGCGCGCCGTCGGCCTCGGCCGACGCGGTCAGCGTGTACCAGTTCGGCGGCAACCGGGTGTTGATGGGCGCGAATGCCTACGCCCAGTTCATGCTGGGCTATAACGCGCCATGGGCCGACACCAATGGCGGCACCTCCACCATGTCGCAAGCCTACCGCGGCCGCCTGTACGAGGTCGGCGGCATTCCCGAACTCTACAATGTGTACAAATACGAAGTGGGCGTCGATGTCGACGCCGTGGCGCCATACCTGGCGACCGCCTATGCGCATGCGAACGACTTCGTGACGCGCTGGAGCAATGCGACCCCGGGCAACAAGGACATGGGAGCGGAAGCCTTCCTGACCCTGCCGCAAGCGCTGACGGGCGTGGCGCCCCCGCCGGCCAGCACCGTGCTGGAAACCGAACGCAAGGCGATTTTCCTGAACGGCGACTGGCGCACCGAAAGCGATGCCCAGCGCACCTTTGGCCACGCCAGGGTCACGCCGGCCGGCGCCACCGTGGTGTTCCACGACGTCGGGTATCCCGACCGCAGCAAGTTCGCCCCGATGGGCCTGATGGTGCGCACCAGCGGTGTCACCCGGCTTGCCGCCAGCGCCACCGAGGACGCCAAACCGTGGAGCGTGCTGACCGTGCCGGACACGGGCGGCCAATGGCGCTACTTCGTTCCCGACACGGCCAGCGCCGCCGTCAACGGCCGGCCGCTGGGCGCCAATATCATTTATTTCAAATTCACCGGCCCGGAGGGCGCGACGGTGGACGTCGACTTCCTGAACCCGGCCGCGCAATCGCAGTTGACGCCGCCCAAATTCGCGATGCCGGTGTTCCCCGTGACGGAACTGATCGTGCAGGACGTGCCATACCAGGCGACCTATACCGCGACCGACGCCAATCCCGGCGACACCGTCACTTACCAGGCCATCAGCCTGCCGGAAGGCGCGGCGCTCGATCCGTCGACCGGGACGTTCACCTGGACGCCGACGGCCGCGCAGGGTGGCATCCATGACATCGTCATCAGCGCCACGGACGGCGTCTCGCTCAACACCATGACGGCCAGGTTGAGCGTCCAGCCCTCGCGCCAGGCCGCGTTCGAGGCCGCCCAGGGCGGCTATGACGTGTCCGCCATCTACACCACACCGTCACTGGCCACCTTCAAGGCGGAATTGGCGCCACTGCAACAGGCCGTGTCCACCGTCACGGACGCCGAATTCCCGGGCTTGCTGAAATCGGTGCAGGCGGTGGTGGCGAAGCTGGAACTGGTGAACCCGCGGGTGCCGTTCGATGGCAGCCTGGACTGGAGCAAGAAAATGGTGACGGCGGTGGGGCTCGACGTCAACCGCGCGCCCATCCTGGTCGACGGCGACTACAACAGTTATTCGGGCGATTTGCGCGCCCCGGCCACCATCGACTTCGGCGAGAATTACCGCGTGTCGGTGCAGGCCTTTGGCATCCAGGCGCGCTTCATGTTCGCCAACCGCTCGCAAGGCATCAATGTCTACGGCTCGAACGACAACGCCACCTGGACCCTGCTGACCAGCCGGGAAACCACCGACACCAGCGCCCGCAACTTCGAGATGGAAGTGATTCCGGTGCTGCCGGGCCTGGAGAGCGAACGCTTCCGCTACTTCCTGGTGCGGGTCGACCACGCGGGGCCGCCGACCGATCCGGCCTATCCCGGCATTTCGTCGTACGGCGAGTTCCGCTTCCACGGCACCCGCTACGACTTGCTGGCGCCGGTCGACGTCAGCGCCAGCGTGAAGATGCTGGCATCGGGCCTGACAGTGAACCGGTTTACGCAAAAGTACAGCGGCACGGTCACCATCACCAACGCCACGCAGAAGAAGATCGATGGCCCGCTGCATTTCCACCTGCAAGGGCTGCCGGCCGGCGTCACCCTGGACAACGCCAGCGGCGTCAAGGATGGCGTGCCCTACATCACGCTGCCGTCGGCCGCCCTGGCGCCGGGACAGTCGGTGACGTTGAGCACGACCTTCAGCAATCCATCCAAATTGCCCATCAGCTACACCCGCAAGCTGATCAGCGTTAAATATTAAGGAGACCCCCATGCCTTACCTGCAATCCCTGCAATCCCTGCTGGCCCGGACCATCCTGGCCGTCTGCCTGCTGTCCGGCGCGGCCCAGGCCTGGGCCGCGCCCCTGTACAGCGTCAGCATCGACACCGCCACGCTGGGCAGCGGTCCCGCTTACCTGGGCCTGTACTTCATGGGCCTGGCCGACGCCGCGCCGGCCACGGCGACGGTGGACAACCTCACCGGTGCGCTGACGGGCGCCGCCAGCGTGGCCGGTACCGTGACCGGTACCGCCCCTGGCCCGCTGGTGTTTGGCAATGGCAACGGCGGCAGCGACTGGGTCCAGGCCATCACCCTGGGCGGGATGTTCTCGTTCGACGTCAGCTTCGCGCTGGCCGCGGGCGACGCCGGCACCACGTTTGGCTGGGCGCTGTTCGACGATGCCGGCTATCTGGGCGGCGATGGCGACCTGGGCGCGATCTCGCTGCAGCCTGGCGCCGGCCCGGGCGCGATCTACCAGCTGGCCAACCAGAGCGCGCTCAGCCAGGTGACGGTGGTGCCGGAGCCATCGACCGCCGCGCTGTTGCTGCTGGCCGGCGTGGGCATGACATGGACCGCGCGCCGCCGGCGCCAGGTTGATGGTCACCGGCACGGCCGCGCTTACAGCATCTGAATGGCGGGGCGCGTGTCGGAAGTGGCGGCCCGGGTCAGCTCAGTGAGCTCCGCAGCGCCAGCATTTGCGCCGATTGCCGGGCGGACTCGAGCGCGATCGCTTCGCGGTGCTTGGCGTCGGCGTCCGCATGCGCCTTGTCGCGCTCGGCCTGGCGGGTTTGCGCCAGCAGGATCAGCGGCTCAGGCGTCCGGCGCCATGTCGTACAGTTTGGTATGTCCAAAGCTCACGCTGTAGTCCAGCACGGAAAAAACCGTCGGGTGTATGCGCAGAAACAACATGCCGGGCCAGGGCAGGGTGTCGGTGTCCCGGATGACGTCCGCCAGTTCGGGAAATTTGCGCAGCAACGCCTGCGCGATGCGGTCCATCTCGTCGGCGCCCTGCACGAATTCGGCGGTGCCGCCGAGGGAAATGCCACGGATCTGGCGCCAATCGTCATAGTCGAGCGTGATGGTGGCGGAAACTTTGTTGTTGTGCTGGATGTTCGCGGCTTTCTGGCTGCCCAGTCCGATGACGGTGTAGAGGGTTGGGCCGTCGTGGATATAGCTGACCGTGGTCGCCTGGGGATAGCCGTCGGGCCGAATGGTCGCCAGTGTCATGTCGCGGCCGTGTTGCATGATGTCGAGCACGTCGGCGCGCGCCGCCGGTGTAAGGTGTTCCATGCTGCCTCCCAATATGGATTGCCCGTGGATAATGAGTTTCCCGTGGCGCCCCGGTGGATTGCTCCGGGGGGGCGCCAGGGGACTATACCGATGGACACTAACACGGATCCGGCGGGATTTCAGTGCGCCAGCAGCACCGGTGTGGTCATGGTATTGAGCACGGTGCGGGTGGCGCCGCCCAGCAGGATTTCCTGGTAGCGTGCGTGCCCGTAGGCGCCCATCACCAGCAGGCCGGCGCCGAGGCTGTCGGCCAGGGCCAGCATGGCCTCGCCCACATCGCCATCCGTGGTCTGCCGGACCACGTTGACATGGACGCCGTGGCGGGCCAGGTAGAGCGCGATATCGGCGCCCGGTTCGTCGCCATGTTCGTCGGCCCCGCTGGTCGCATCGAACAGCGCCACCGTCACGCCGGCCGCTTTGACCAGCAGGGGAAGGGCGCCGGTGATGGCGCGCGTGGCCTGCACGCTGCCATCCCAGGCCACCAGGACCGGCTTGCCGGCCGGCTGGAACGCGCCGGCGAACGGCACCACCAGGACCGGCCGGCAACTATTGAGGATCACATGCTCGGGCAAGTCCTGCAGCAGCGCACCAGTGGCCGGATCGTCGCGGTCGGCCTGGCCGACGACGAGCAGGTCGGCATAACGCGACTGCAGGGTGAGCCCGCCATAGGCGTCGTCATCGACCAGCCGCTGTTCGCACGACTGCACGCCCAGCCGTTCGGCCAGGGCGGCGTGGCGATCGAGTGTCAGCTGGGCGCCTTGCCGCGCGCGCTCGGCCAGGTCCGGGCGGATGACATCGCGCGCCAAGCCGTCTTTGCCACGGTAGACGAAGCGTGAAATGCCGGTCATGGCGGCGCATACCAGGTGTGCTTGCTGTTGCTCCGCCAGTTGCGCGGCCAGCTCCAGGCGGGCCGCGGCGCCGCGCGCATTGTCGGCGTGCAGCAGGATGGTCTTGTATTGCATGGCGTTCTCCCAAGGTGGTGTCACAGGCGGTCAGTGCGCCATCAGCACCGGCAGGGTCATGGTGGCGAGCACGGTGCGGGTGGCGCCGCCGAGGATTTTTTCGCGCAGGCGGCTGTGGCCATAACAGCCCATGACCAGCAGGTCGGCGCCGATGGTCGCGGCCAGCGACAGGATGGCGTTGCCGGTGTCGATCGGCGTCGGGGAACGCATGACTTCGACCTTGACGCCATGCCGCGCGAGATACAAGGCGATGTCGGCGCCCGGTTCCTCGCCGTGCGCGTCGCCGCCCACCTCGGCGTTGAACATCGCCACGGTGACTTGCTCCGCGCGGCGCAGCAGCGGCAGCGCCGCCGTGATCGCGCGCACCGCCTCCAGGCTGCCGTTCCAGGCGATCAGCGGACGCTTGCCCCAGGCCGGGAACCGGCCGGCATAGGGCACCAGCAGCGCCGGCCTGCCGGAGTACAGGATCACGTGCGCCGGCAAGTCGAGCAGCAGGCCACCCTCGCCATGGTCGTCGGGATTGGGTTGACCCAACACCACCAAATCGGCATAGCGCGCCTGCAGGCACAGCCCGGTGTACTCGTCGTCATTGTGCAGGCGCGTTTCGCTGGCGGGCGCGCCGGCCTTGGCCGTGACGTCGCTGAACCGGGCGAGCGCCTGGTGCGCGCGGTCCGCGGCATGGCGCACGCAGTCCGCGATGATCAGGCCGCTGCCCTCGAACATATTGACGGATGACATCTTCCGGGGAATGCCCGTCATCGCGACGCCGACCAAGTGCGCGTTCTCCTGCTGCGCCAAGCCGGCCGCCAATTGAAAGCGTTCGGCGGCATTCTCGGAATTGTCCGCGTGGACCAAAATTGTGCGGTAGGACATGCTGAACTCCCTGGTTGCGTTGAAATAAAGTGATGCGGTTTGGCGGCCTAGCGGATTCCGCTGTCACTACGTTGATGCCTGACATGCTGCACAGCAGTTTGGGCGGGTTGAGTAATGAATTCCATGATCTAAATCAAATCGTCTCGTGGTATCCATTGCTCCGACTGTTTGTGGCGGCAATTTGATCCTGATCAAATAGTCTGTCTCACTTGTGTATTCCCCGGCGGTATTGTGTGGGCTAGCGGTGCAGGGGGAGCCAGTCCGGTTGCCGCGGCGCCCGTGGAAAGGAACCGTCATGAACCGCAACTTTGCCGGCGCCACCGGCCTGCGCCTGCGCCGGCTGGGCATCGACACCTACCAGCAGTGCGTGGTGTACCTGCGGGCCGATGCGCCGATTGTGCGGTGCGAGGGCTTCGAGGCGCAATCGCGGCTGGAAATCCGCCGCCAGGATGCGCCAGGCCGGACGGTTGTCGCCACCCTCAACGTGGTGCACGCGCCGCTGCTGGCCAGCGATGAGATCGGGGTGTCGGAAGCGGCCTGGCGCGCGCTGGACGGCGCCGATGGCGACGCCGTCGTGGCCGTGCACGCCCCGCCCTTGCTGTCGTTCGGCGCCATCCAGGCCAAGATTTTCGGCCGCCCGCTGGGGCGTGACGTGGCCGCGGCCATCGTGTCCGACATCGCGGCGGGCCGCTATTCGGACATCGAGCTGGCCGCCATGATCACGGCCTGTTCCGGCAACCGGCTCGACGTTGCTGAAACGCATGCGCTGACCGCGGCCATGATCGCGGCGGGGCAGCGCCTGCACTGGGATGCGCCGCTGGTGGCGGACAAGCACTGCGTGGGTGGCTTGCCGGGCAACCGCACGACCCTGCTGGTGGTGCCGATCGTGGCCGCCTGCGGCCTGCTGATACCCAAGACCTCGTCGCGCGCCATCACCTCGCCGGCCGGCACGGCCGACGTGATGGAAACGCTGGCGCCGGTGGCGCTGGACCTGGCGGCGATGCGGCGTGTGGTGGAGCGGGAGGGCGGTTGCATTGCCTGGGGCGGCGCCATGCAGTTAAGTCCGGTCGATGACCTGCTGATCCGGGTCGAGCGGCCGCTGGGGCTGGACAGCGACGGCCTGCTGGTGGCGTCGATCCTGTCCAAGAAGGCCGCGGCCGGCTCGACCCATGTGCTGATCGATATCCCGGTCGGGCGTACCGCCAAGGTCCGTTCGCCGGAGGCGGCCGGGCGGCTGGGCCAGCGGCTGGTGGACGTGGGCCGGCAACTGGGCATGGCGGTGAGTATCGAAATGACGAATGGCGAACAGCCGGTCGGGCGCGGCATCGGGCCGGCGCTGGAGGCCCGTGACGCGCTGGCCGTGCTGCAAAACCAGCCGGGGGCGCCGGCCGACTTGCGCAAGCGCGGGCTGATGCTGGCCGGCTACCTGCTGGAACTCGGGGGCCGGGCGCCGCCGGGCAAGGGCCTGGCCATGGCGGGCGATGCGCTGGCCGGCGGCGCGGCATGGCGCAAGTTCCAGGCGATTTGCGACGCCCAGGGCGGGCTGCGTGAGCCGCCCCATGCGCGCCACACGCAAGTGCTGTGCGCCGCGCATGCGGGCCGGGTGGCGGCGGTGGATAACCGTGCCCTGGCGCGCGCCGCCAAGCTGGCCGGGGCGCCCAAGGCGCCCGCCGCCGGCCTGGTATTCCACGCGCCACTGGGGACCCGGGTGGAAGTGGGGCAGCCGCTGCTGACCCTGCATGCGGAATCGCCGGGCGAGTTGGCCTACGCCATGGCCTATGCCGAGCGGCAGGACCATTTGTTTACGATTGTGGAGGCGCCATGAAGCCACTGCTGTTTGCCATGCCCGGTGCGCAAGGCTGGATCGCCGGGCTGGCCGCCGCCTTGCCCGCCGACCCCGCAGGATTAGAGTTGCACCGTTTTCCCGATGGGGAATGCTGCCCGCGGTTCGGGGCCGATGTCGCCGGGCGCGATGTGGTGCTGGTGGCGGCGTTGGCCCGGGACGGGGCCGAGACGCCGGATGCCCGCCTGTTTGCGCTGTACCTGGCCGCCAGCGTGGCGCGCGAACTGGGGGCGGCCAGTGTCGGCCTGGTGCTGCCTTACCTGCCATACATGCGGCAGGATGCCCGCTTCGCTCCCGGCCAGGGCGTGACGGCGATGCACGTCGGGCGGCTGCTGTCCGGCTGTGCCGACTGGCTGGTGACGGCCGATCCGCATTTGCATCGCTACGCCAGCCTGTCGCAGCCCTACAGTATTCCGGCGCGGGCGGTGCAGTCCGCGCCGGCCATCGCGCAATGGGTGAGCGCCAATGTGGCGCGTCCCGTGCTTGTCGGTCCCGACCAGGAAAGCGCGCAATGGGTGAGCCAGGTGGCGCAATTGGCGCAATGCCCCTACCTGGTGTTGAGCAAGGAACGCCGTGGCGACCACGATGTGGTGGTCAGGACGGATGCGCCGGACTGGAGCGCCGTACAGGATCGCGTCCCGGTGTTGATCGACGATATCGCATCGAGCGGTTGTACGCTGGCCGCGGCGGTGCGGTTGTTGCGGGCGGCGGCCTTGCCGCCGCCCGTGTGCGTGGTGGTGCACGCGCTGTTTGGCGGCGCCGCGCTGGACGTGCTGCGGGCGGCTGGCCCGGCCCGCATCGTCAGCTGCAACACCGTGCCGCACCCGACCAATTGTATCGATGTGTTGCCGGCGCTGGCGGATGCGGCCCGGCAGTTGTGCGCTGCACGTTAGCGGCGCCGTGTAGTTGCCAAAGGAGACTGACGATGGATAACCGATATGAACACCCTTCCGACATGCCATTGATTGGCCGCGAGGCGCTGGAACTGGACGCCGACTTCAGTGCACTGGGCATCGCGCTGCGCGATATCCTGTTGCTGCGCCGCTCCCACCATGCATTTGCGCCGGAGCCGGTGCCGCAGTACCGGTTGTCGCGCCTGCTGTGGACCGCATGTGGTTGCAACCGCGAAGGCGCTTCGTTGCGGACCGCGCCATCGGTCTGCGGCGGCGCGGCCATCGATTTGTATGTCGCCATGGCCACCGGCCTGTACCGGTTCGATGCCGCCGGCATGGCGCTGATCCGCTGCGGCGACGCCGACCTGCGGGGCGCTGACGGGCATGACGGGCCCGCGGCGCCACTGGAGCTGATTTACGTGGCCGACCTGGCGCGCATGACCGGCGTACCGGCGCCGGACCGGCTCTGGCAGGCCGCGCTCGATGCCGGATTCATGGCGCAGAACGTCAGCCTGTTCTGCGCTGCCGAAAACCTGGCCACCTGCATGGAGGTGCCATCGGAGCGCGCCATGCTGGCGCGGGCCATGGGACTGGAGGGGGGCGCCTGTGTCATCCTGCGCCAGCCTGTCGGGCTGCCCCGCAATGCGCCAACCCGGAGTCCCTGGTTGTAACGTTGCGCGCAACCGCCGGGGATGCCGGCGCCGTCCGGCGCGCAGCGCACCATGCCACCAGCCGCTCCGGCGCCATCGGACGGGCAATGCCGTAGCCTTGCGCCACTTCACAGCCCAGCGCGCGCAGCGCGTTGCAGTGGGCCGCCGTTTCAACGCCTTCGGCAACCACATCGCGCTCCAGCGCATGGGCCAGGCGGATGACGCCGGACACGATGCCATAGTCGTTGCGGTCATCGAGCATGGTGCGCACGAAGCTCTGGTCCACCTTCAGGGTGTCGACCGGTAGCTTGCGCAGGTAGGTCAGCGACGAATACCCAGTGCCGAAATCGTCCAGTGCGAACTGCACGCCGAGGTCGCGGCAGGCGGCCAGCACCAGCATGGCTTGCTCCAAGTCTTCGATGGCCGTGCTTTCCAGGATTTCCAGCTGCAGGTCGCTGGCGCTGATCGTGGGCTGGCGGGCCAGTGCCGCGGCCAGCGCGGCACTGAAACCGGGCGCCAGCAACTGGCCCGCGCTGACATTGACGCTGACCGGCAGGTGCAGGCCGCCGGCACGCCATGCCGCCACCTGCGCCAATGCGGTGTCGATGACCCACGCGCCGACCTCGAGTTCCAGCGGTGTGCCCGTCAGGTGTCCCAGGAATTCCGCGGGGGGCACCAGGCCGCGCACCGGATGCTGCCAGCGGATCAGCGCTTCCGCGCCCACCACCGCGTCGCTGCGCAGGTCGACTTTGGGCTGGTAATGCAGCGTGAACTCGCCGCGCTGGTGCGCCAGGCGCAGGCCCTGCAGGGCCAGGTGGTGCTGCTGGGCCAGGCGATCGCTTTCCGGATCAAATAACTGGTAGCGGTCGCGCCCGTTCTCTTTTGCCTGGTACATGGCCTGGTCGGCATGCCGCAGCAACGCATCGGCATCGCCATGGTCATCCGGGTAGCGCGCCACGCCGATACTGGCCGATATGCGGGCCACCGTGCAGCCCAGGTCGAGCGGCGCCCGGATGGCCGCCAATACGCGGTCCAGCGCTTGCACGCATTCCTCGGGCGTGCCGACATTGGACATCAGCAACACGAATTCGTCGCCACCGAGGCGCGCCAGGGTATCGTCGGCCCGGATCACGGCCGACAGCGCCCGCGCGATCTGTACCAGCAGGCGGTCGCCGGTGGCCTGGCCCCAGCGCTGGTTGATGTCCTTGAATCCGTCCAGGTCGAGCAGGCAGACCGCCAGCGAACCGCCGGTGCGGTTGGTGCGCACAATCGCATGGTCCAGGCGGTCGGCCAGCAGGCGGCGGTTGGGCAGGCCGGTCAGCGGATCGAAATTGGCGATGTGATCGAGTTCGGCCTGGTGCGCCTTGATGTGGCTGATATCGGAAAACACGCCGATATAATGTTCGGCGGCGTTGTGCTGGTCGCGCACGGCCGTGATCGTGAGTAACTCGGGGTAGACCTGTCCATTTTTGCGTTTGTTCCACATTTCCCCGCGCCAAAAACCATTGTTCAGCACCGCCTGCCACAGGTCCCGGTAAAACGCCTTGTTATGGCGCCCCGATGCCAGCAGCGCCGGCTGGCCCCCGATGACCTCGGCGGCGGTATAGCCGGTGATGCGCTCGAAGGCGGGATTCACCCTGGCAATGTGCAGCGACGCGTCCACCACCATGATGCCTTCGTGGCTGCTGGCGAAGACGGTGGCGGCTTCGCGCTGCATCAGCTCGAACTGCTTGCGTTCGGTGATATCGGCAATGGTCCCCGCCATGCGCAGCGCCGTACCGTCAGGCTGTCTTTCCACCACCTTGCCGCGAACCTTGACCCAGGCGACCGCGCCGCTGGTGTGAACGATGCGAAAGTCGATATCGACTTCCGGCAGCAGGCCGCGGCGATGGTTGTGCAGATGTTCCCGCAGCGGCGCGGCATCGTCCGGATGGACCGAACGCATCAGGTTGTCCAGTGCGCCGCCACCGGGGGCAATGCCCGTCAGGCGGCTGATGCTGTCGGTCCGGAACAGCGTTTCGTCGCGCAGGTTCCAGTCCCATACGCCGTCGCACGTGGCGTCGATCACTGTCTGCAGCCGTTCCTGGCTGACGTGCAGCGCGTGTTCGGCGCGCATGCGTTCCGTAATGTCGTGCGCGATGCCGAACAGGCCAAGCACCTGGCCGCCACTGTCGGTGACCGGGCCCTTGGTGGTGAGAAAGACCTTGGTGCCGCCATCGGGCATGGTCAATTGTTCTTCCACGGTGTGCAGCTTGCACTCGGCCATCACCGCGCCGTCGCCGGCATGCAACCGGGCGGCGGCTTCGGCGGGGAACAGCTCGGTGTCGTCACGGCCGATCATGTCGGCAGGCGTACGTCCCAGGTGGCGGGCGGCGGCGGCATTGACGAACACATAGCGTCCCGCCGTGTCCTTGACGAAGATCGCGTCGGTGGTGCCGGAGACGATGCTGTCGAGCATGCCGCGTTGTAACTCGGTTTCCCGCAGCGCCGTGCGCAGCCTGGCGCACAGTGCGCTGACCAGCACCCCACTGAGCACCAGGAATGCCAGTTGCAGCGCGTGGGTTTCCTGCCGCGTGCCGACGCCCGCGGCGGCCAGCGCGGCCATCCCGGTGGACAGCAGCCCGGGGCCGAAACCGCCGAACGCCGCGCAACCGATCATCCCGGGCATCAGCAGCACCAGGGTGGTGTACTCCAGGCCGGCCGCGCCGGGCAGGTGGCGCCACATGGCGATGGTGGCCAGCATCACGGCGGCGGCACATCCATAAGGCAGCAGGCGATGCGGCGCCGGCGCGGCCGGCGCCTGGAGCGCCGCCTCGAACCGCGCCGTGGCGGTGTGCGGCGCGGGTACCGCGCGCAAGGCAAAATACAGGGCGACCGCCGAGGCGCAGACAAAGAACAGGCCTTTGGCGGTGGCCAGTGCGATACCCGTGTCGGCGTCGGTGGCGAACCGCAGCAAGTCGTCCGACAGCAGGATCCAGGCCGTGGCGGAGGCAATGTAGAGCGTGATCGCGCGGGAGATAAAGCGGCTGCGGCTGTTCACTACCATACTGTGACCCTGTTCAGGCAGGCCGCCAGCGTGGCGCCAGCCGGAAACTCGCCTTCGGTCAGGTGGCGCAGCCGCGCCGGCAAGTCCGGCAGGAACGGTGACGCGTCATGCAAGTGAAGCATAGTGAGATCCTTTTGTGCGTAATCCTCCGTGGAAAACGAGGATGTGCTTGCCAGTGTTGTGCGAAGTTCGAGCAAATTCTTTGATGCAGATCAAATTCATTCGGCTCGAAATAAATATCGCTGCGCGCTGCCACAGGGCCGGATCATGCGGCTTCCAGTCCCTTGCAAGTTGGATGACAATAGTTGTCGAAGGCAGTCTGGAGGTGTTGATGGGAAAAATATTACGGGCGGTGCGGCATGGCATGAGGGGGCTGGTGCATGCGCCGGAGCGTTACAGCCGGCTGGGCTGGCTGTTGTGCCTGGCGTTGTTGCCGGGATTGGCCACCGGGTGCATCTTCATTGCCACGCTGTACCTGGGCGGCCGGGCGCAGGCCGAGCAGGAAGCGTTGCGTTCGGCGCGCGCCATATCGCAGGTGTTCGATGGCGAGATCGCGGCCCGGCTGGCGCGGCTGGAAGCGCTGGCCACGTCGCCTTCGCTGGCGGCGCACGACCTGGGCGCTTTTCAGCGCGAAGCGGCTGCCGCGGCGCCGGACGGGGCGCCCATCATATTGGCCGATGCCAGTGGACAGCAATTGATGAATACCTTGCGGCCGGCGGGCAGCGTGCTGCCGCGCAGCGGCGCGCTGGACGCGCTGCGGCAGGCGCTGGCGACGGGAAAACCGGTGGTGTCCGGTTTGTTCATCGGCACGGTATCGGGAAAACCCCAGGTGGCGGTGCTGCTGCCGTTGCGTCAGCCCGGCCGCGCGCCGCGGGTACTGGCGCAGGGCATTTTCGCCGCATCGCTCGACGACGATTTTGCGCGCCTGCTGCCCGGCGCCGGGCGCGTGGCGGGATTGCTGGACCGCCGTGGCCTGGTGATTGCCCGCAGCGCCGCGCCGGAGCGATATCGTGGCAAGCCGGCCGTGCCGGCAATACGGGCGGCGCTGGCGCGGCAAGGTGAAGGCACGCTGGTGACGACCATGCTGGAGGGGGTGCCGGTATTCGCCGCCTACAGCCGCTCGGCGGCAACCGGCTGGGCCGTGGTGGTCGGTGTGCAGGAGCGGGCCATGCTGGCCGAAGTGTTCGGTGACCTGGGGTGGGCCGGGGCGCTGGTGGCGGTCGCGCTGCTGGCCGGCGTGGCGCTGGCCTGGCGCTTGCACCGCGACGCGCTGCGCGCGCTGCAAGCCCTGTCCAACGCGGCGGGCCAGGCCGAGCGGGGCGTACCTGGCGTGCGCGCGGAAGTGGGCGGTCCGCGCGAATTCGCGCAATTGGCCGTGCGGTTCAACCGCATGCAGGTGGCGCACGAACGCGCCGAGCGTGACCGGCAACTGGCGGCCAGCGTGTTCAGCGCGACCTCGGAGGGTATCCTGATTGTCGGCGCGGACCAGCGCATCATCGAGGTCAACCGGGCGTTCCTGGCCATGAGTGGCTACCAGCGCGACGAATTGCTGGGACGCAGTCCGCGCATCCTGCAGTCGGGCCGGCAGGACGCGGCGTTTTATGAACGCATGTGGCGAGCGCTGGACCAGAGCGGCAACTGGGAAGGGCAGATCTGGGACCGGCGCCGCGACGGCTCGCTGTTCGCGGCCTACCTGTCGATCAGCCGCGTCAATGGCAAGGATGGCCAATTGAGCCATTATGTCTCGCTGTTCACCGACATGACCGAGCAGCGGATACGCCAGGATGAGATCGAAGCACTGGCGTTCCGCGATCCGCTGACCCATTTGCCGAACCGGCGCCTGCTGTATGACCGCCTGCACCACGCCATTGCCGGGCTGGCCCGGGACGGCGCCTTGCTGGCCGTCTGCTCGCTTGACCTGGATGGCTTCAAAGCCGTCAACGACAGCCAGGGGCATGAGGCCGGCGACGAGGTGCTGGTGGCGGTGGCGGCACGGCTGCGGCAGGTCGTGCGGGCCCACGATACCGTGGCGCGCCTGGGCGGCGATGAATTTGTGCTGTTGCTGGTGGACTTGCCGGACCGGGGCGAGGCGCGGGAGATTGCCGGCAGGGCGCTGGCCGCGATTGCCGCGCCCATTGCACTGGCCGGCGGCGGCCACGCCAGCGTGTCCGCCAGTATCGGCATCGCCTATTCCCCGCTGGACGCGCGGGATGGGGAGACGCTGCTGCGCCTGAGTGACAGCGCCATGTATTGTGCCAAGCGACGGGGCAGGAACCGGTATGTCCAGCATGGCCAGGATACTGTTTGATGCGGCTGCGCGCCGCGCCAGGCGGCTATGCGCACTATTTCCTGGACGGATCGATGTGGACGGACTCGGTGTAAACAATCTTGAGCGTTTCACCCGTGGCCGGCCCCGCCGGCACCGGCGCCGCGGTGATTGCAAACAACCGGGGTGGCTTGATTTTCATCGCTGGTGTGGCCGGGGCAGGACGTTGACGGGAATGCGCAAGTAGGCCACGCCGTTGTTATCCGCCGGGGGCATGGCCCCGGCCCGGATATTGACCTGGATTGCCGGCAAAATCAATGTTGGCACTTCCAGGGTGGCGTCGCGCGCGGAGCGCATGCGTACAAATTCATCTGCCGTAATGCCATCGCGCGCGTGGATGTTGCTGGCGCGCTGTTCGCCGACCGTGGTTTGCCATTGGGCCGGCCTGGTTGATGGCGGATAGTCGTGGCAAACGTACATGATGGTGTCCGCCGGCAGCGCCAGGATGCGGCGTATCGAAGCAAACAGCTGGTGCGCGCTGCCCCCGGGGAAGTCGGCCCTGGCGCTGCCGACATCGGGCATGAAGAGCGTGTCGCCAACAAAAACGACCCCGTTCATCCGATAGGCCATGTCGGCTGGCGTGTGGCCGGGCACCAGCAGGGCGGTGGCCTCGATATTGCCTATCCTGAAGGTCTCGCCGTCCTGGAAGAGATGGTCAAATTGACTGCCGTCGGGAGTAAACGCCGGTTCGAGGTTGAACAGCTTCTTGAAGGTCGCCTGAACGGCCCGGATGTTCTCTCCAATGGCGATCCGGCCGCCGACTTTGGATTGCAGGTAGCGCGCGCTTGACAAGTGGTCGGCGTGCGCGTGGGTTTCCAAAATCCAGTCCACCGACAACTGGTTCTCGGCGATGCAGGCCAGCAGCGCGTCGGCGGATGTGGTAGCGGTATGGCCGGACTTGAAGTCAAAGTCAAGGACCGGGTCGATGATCGCGGCCCGCCTGGTCCGCGGGTCCCACACGACGTAGGAAATGGTCCAGGTCTTCGGGTCGAAGAATCCGCGCGTTGCCATGGTTGTCCCGGTCATCTTGCATCCTTTTACAGGTCAATATTATATTGACTTATATTATGTTGAAAGATATTATGTGTCAACTGAAAGCACTCTCCATTCTATTGTTATGCAAAAAAATCTAGTCACCGACGTCAATCTGCTGCGTGTCGCCGCAAGCCAGGCGGTTGGCGCCCTCAAGTTGCTGGCGAATGAGGAACGCTTGCTGTTGCTGTGCCAACTCTCGCAGGGCGAGTCGTGCGTGAGCGAACTCGAGGAGGCGCTCGGCATCCGGCAGCCGACGCTTTCCCAGCAGTTGGGCGTGTTGCGCAATGACGGCGTGATTACCCCGCGCCGCGAGGGCAAGAAAATCTACTATCGCGTCGCATCGCCCGAATTGCTGGAAATCCTGGCGGTTTTATATCGCCTTTACTGCCCCAAGGAGGAGTCATGAGCATCGATAGCAGTCACTTCACGCCTTATGCCGCGCTGTCGGGTGGGGCGTTAATCGGCGTGGCGGCGGCGGTGTTGCTGCTGATGAATGGCCGCATCGCCGGGATCAGCGGCATCGTTGGCGGGCTGCTCAGGCCGGTCGCCGGCGACGTCGCCTGGCGCTTGGCTTTTGTGCTCGGCATGGTGATTGCGCCCTGGGTTTATGCGCTGTTTGCCGCCATGCCGGCGGCGCGTATCGACGCGGAATACAGCGCCTTGATCATCGCCGGCCTGCTGGTAGGGGTCGGCACGCGTTACGGTTCCGGCTGCACCAGCGGCCATGGCGTATGCGGTATTTCCCGCTTGTCGCCGCGTTCAGCGGCCGCGACCGGCGCCTTCATGGCGGCGGGCTTTGTCACGGTCTTCGTGGTTCGCCACCTTTTCAGCTTTTAAGGAGCAGAAGTCATGGGCATACTGACCTCGTTGTTGGCCGGCCTGCTATTCGGCATCGGGCTGATTATTTCCGGCATGGCCAATCCCGCCAAGGTGTTGGGTTTCCTTGATTTGGCGGGCCACTGGGATCCGTCGCTGGCGTTCGTCATGGGCGGCGCGGTCGCGGTCGGGATGCTCGCGTTCGCGCTGGCCAGGCGCCGCACGCTGTCGATGCTGGGTGAGCCGCTGCGCATGCCTGGCAGCGGCGTGATCGACCGCCGGCTGCTTGCCGGGAGTACGTTATTTGGTATTGGCTGGGGCATAGCCGGGTTTTGCCCGGGCCCGGCGCTGGTATCGTTGGGCGCGGGGGAGGGTAAAGCGCTGGTGTTTGTGGCCGCCATGGCCGCCGGCATGGGGATATTTGAGCTGCTGGAAATGTTGACACTTAATGCAACTGCGGCGCATGATAATCCGGCGCCGAAAAAATAGTGCTTGCCGTCAATATCGCATTCGCCGCCCGCCGGCGCCGGGCAACGATCAACCGCATTTCATGGAGCTGAACCGATGGGTTACAGAGACGATCTTTACACCGTTGCGAATATCACCGGAATCACGGGACCGGTGGATTCGCTGCCGTCCGTGTATTTCAAGAACCCCTTGACCAACGAGTACGGGCACATTACGCAAGTGCATGGCAAGGATTGGAACCAGGGCCGCAGCGCGGTCAAGACCGACGCGGGCTACGTGATCAAGAACGAGTGTGGCGGCGGCTGCCATTGCGGCAAGCCGGTATCGCATGAATACAACGGGGATGGCACCTGTTTCCATCACAGCAGGGCGGTCTACGTGCCGCGTGCCAGCCTGTCCGCGACCGACCTGGAAGTCGTCGCCCAGGCCGTCTGGCGCTGCCCGCTGCAGAAAACCGATCCCAGGACCAAGGTCGGCCGCGCGCAGCAGGACGCCATGTACGAGGACAAGTGGAACGACGCGCATCAGAAGGGGCCGGGCGGCCGGCGCAACGCCATCGATTACACGGCCGAGGGCCTCAGTAACCGGCTGTTAAAAATTTCCCATCCCGATCGCCTGTAACCGCG
>Ga0307408_100000663_pt1 | contig 28685 bp, 30 predicted proteins | sample 322Cmetagenome_FD_202116 | JGI IMG/M metagenome (GOLD analysis project Ga0307408, IMG submission 202116) | Maize rhizosphere microbial communities from greenhouse at UC Davis, California, United States - 322HYB-C-3 | ecosystem: Host-associated > Plants > Roots > Rhizosphere > Soil | place...
TCACCAAGAGCCTGCGCCCGCTGCCCGACAAGTTCCACGGCATGGCCGACCAGGAGCAGTAGTACCGCCAGCGCTAGGTGGACCTGATCACCGACGAGCACGCCCGCAAGCGCTTCGTAGCCCGCAGCAAGGCCGTGAGCGGCCTGCGCGAGTTCATGGTGAGCCACGGCTTCCTCGAGGTCGAGACGCCCATGCTGCACCCCATCCCGGGCGGTGCCAACGCCAAGCCGTTTGTCACGCACCACAACGCGCTGGAGCAGGAGATGTACCTGCGCATCGCACCCGAGCTGTACCTCAAGCGCCTGATTGTGGGGGGCTTTGAGCGCGTGTTCGAAATCAACCGCAGCTACCGCAACGAAGGCATCTCGGTGCGCCACAACCCCGAGTTCACCATGATGGAGTTCTACGCGGCGTACTGGAACTACCTGGACCTGATGGACTTCACCGAGACGCTGATCCGCGAGGTGGCCATGAAGGCCACCGGCGGGCTGCAGATGACCTACCAGGGCCGCCCGGTGGACCTGTCGCAACCCTTCGCGCGGCTGACCATCCGCGAAGCGATCTTCCAGTACACCGAGGCCGGCGCCCATGTGGACGACGCAGCGTGGCTGATCAGCGCGCTCAAGAAACTGGGCATGACGGAAGAAAAGGACAAGCTTTCGGCCCGCTCGCTGGCCAGCCTGCAGGTGCTGTACTTCGAAGAAACGGTGGAAGACAAGCTCTGGCAGCCCACCTTCATCATGGAGCATCCCACCGAGATCAGCCCCCTGGCCCGCGCCAACGACTTGCGCCCCGAGGTGACCGAGCGCTTCGAGCTGTACATCACCGGCCGCGAGTTCGGCAACGGCTTTTCCGAGCTGAACGATGCCGAAGACCAGGCTGCGCGCTTCCATGCGCAGGTGGCGGCCAAGGACAGCGGCGACGACGAGGCCATGTTCTTCGATCACGACTTCGTGCGTGCCCTGGAGTACGGCATGCCCCCCACCGGCGGCTGCGGCATCGGTATCGACCGGCTGATGATGCTGCTGACTGACAGCCCGAGCATCCGGGACGTGATCCTGTTCCCCGCGCTGCGCCGGGAGGCCTGAGAGACCTCTTCCACATTGCGGGAGCACACGCCCCAGTGCCACAGGCCTGGGGCGCCCAACCTGCTACACCCGAAACTACCGCACCCTTGAGTTTCCTTTCCGCCATTTCGTTCGACGCCGCCGAGCCCGCCACCCGCACTGCCCTCACGCGCATGCAACTGCTGAAGAACCGCCTGCCCGAATGGGTCCACGACTGGCTGGAAATCATCATTCCAGGCGTGCAGATCCTGCTGATCGTGTTGGCGGCTTGGCTGCTGCAGCGCGTGCTGCGCCGCCTGGTGCGCCGGGCGAGCCTGCACTACCAGGTGCCCGACGAGCTGGTGGTCCCCATGAACGGACTCATCCGCTGGACCATCGTGGCCGGTGCCGGGCTGCTGGTGCTGGAGCGCATGGGCGTCTCCGCCACCGTGCTCTGGACGGCTTTCACCGGGTTTGCCACGGTGGGGGCCGTGGCCTTCTTTGCCGCGTGGAGCGTGCTGTCCAACCTGTTCTGCGCGCTGCTGATCTTTACCGTGCGGCCATTTCGCGTGGGCGACTACATCGAGGTGCTGGACACTGCCGAGAAGCCAGGCGCCAAGGGGCGCGTGGTGGACATCAACCTGCTCTACACCACGCTGGAGGACCACGGCGCAACGGAAGACCACGCGGCCTGGTTGCAGATTCCGAATGCGCTGGTGTTCCAACGCGTAGTGCGGCGCTTTCGGGGCGTACCGCCCCCGCCCGCGCAGCCGATGGCGGCGGTGCCTGCGGAATCTGCCGCGGCGGTACCTGCACCCGCCACGCCCAGTCCTTTCAGTACGCCTTAGAACCCGTTCTAAGGCAGCAGGTCCAGCGCCTGCATGTAGGCCGGCTGCAGCATGAGCTCATCCCAGGGCTGGGGCAAGGTCTCGGGCAGCAGCGCGAGGCGGCGCGACTCGCTGTCCGGGCTGGGTTGCCAGCGGCCTTGCGCCTGCGCTTTTTCCAGGCCCTCGATCAACTCGTCCACGGCGCGGCCGTCACCCAGGCTCTGGTTGCACAGCAACACCAGGTCGCAGCCTGCCTGCAGTGCGGCCATCGCGGCATCGGTGTAGCTGATCACCTGACCGTCCAGGCGCCGGGCGCCCTCCATGCTCAGGTCGTCGCTGAAGATGGCGCCGTCAAAACGCATCTGGCGGCGCAGGATGTCTTGCAGCCAGCGTTGCGAGAAGCCGGCGGGGCGGCTGTCCACCTTGGGGTAGATCACGTGGGCGGGCATCACGCTGGTGAGGGTGGTACTGAGCCAGGGGTACGGCGCTGCATCGTCCTCCAGGATGGCCTTCAGGCTGCGCTTGTCCACCGGCACGTCGGTGTGCGAGTCGGCCTTCACGAAACCGTGGCCGGGAAAGTGCTTGCCGCAGTTGGCCATGCCGGCCTGCAGCAGGCCATGCATGAGGCTCTTGGCGAGCAAGGCCACCACGCGCGGGTCGCGGTGGAAGGCGCGGTCGCCAATCACGCCGCTCTCGCCCCAATCGAGGTCCAGCACGGGCGTGAAGCTGAAATCCACGCCGCAGGCGCGCAGCTCGCTGCCCAACACATAGCCGGCCGCCGTGGCGGCGTTGGTGGCCCGCAGGGCACCGCTACCAGGTACGGCCTTGGCGCCCCGGCCATCCTGCATCCACAGCTCGCCAAAAGCACGCATGGGCGGCAGGTGGGTGAAACCGTCGGTGCGAAAGCGCTGCACGCGGCCGCCTTCGTGGTCCACGCAGATGAGCAGGTCATCGCGCACAGCCTTGATGCTGCTGGTGAGCGCGAGCAGCTGCGCGCGGCTCTCCCAGTTGCGGGCAAACAGGATCACGCCGCCGGTGAGCGGGTGGGCCAGGCGGCGGCGGTCCACGTCGGTGAGCGTGGTACCCGCCACGTCCAGGATCAGGGGTGCGTGTTCGGTCATGCGTTTTCTTCTGCAAGCTGCAGATTGCTATATAAAAAGTAGCTACTCGCGCTTGCCCATCAAGCGCTAGGGGCCGATTTTTCTTCCATTTTCTCTACCACGCAGAAGCTCGCGGCGTAGTCCGTCTCATCGGTCACGCTCAGGTGCGCGGTCAGGCGCCGGGCCTCAAACCATTCCTTGAGCGCGCCGTGCAGCACGATCACGGGCTGGCCCGACGGTAGCTTGGCCACCTCGCAGTGGCGCCACGTCATGGGCATGCGCATGCCCAGGCCTACGGCCTTGCTGAACGCTTCCTTGGCCGAAAAGCGGGTGGCCAGGTAGCGCAGGCCGCGGTCGGGCCAGCGGGCGCTGCGCTCGCGCCAGGTGCGCAATTCGCCCTCGGCCAGCACCTTTTGTGCAAAGCGGTCGCCATGGCGGGCCAGACTGGCCTGGATGCGCCGCACGTCGCAGATGTCGGTGCCAATGCCGTAGATCATGTTTTGAATCAAAAATGGGCGCTACCGCTTCTCTGCCGAGCGCGACCAGCTATCAAATCAGGAGTATCAACGCGCGGCGGCCGAGCCCGCCTGGATGCAGGCGAGATACGACTGCACCGTGGCGGCGTAGCCCAGCTCCAGCGCGTCAGCGATCAGGGCGTGGCCGATGGAGACCTCCAGCACGCCGGGCACTTCGCGCACGAAGGCGGCCAGGTTGTCCCGGTTCAGATCGTGGCCGGCATTGACGCCTAGGCCGGCATCAAGCGCCGCCTGCGCGGCATCGCGGTAGCGCGCCAGCTGCTCTGCCTGCTGCGGCGTACCCCAGGCGGCGGCGTAAGGTTCGGTGTAAAGCTCCACGCGGTCGGCACCCACCGCTCTGGCAGCAGCCATTTGCGCGGGCACAGGGTCCATGAACAGGCTCACGCGCACGCCCAGGGCCTTGCATTCGGCCACCAGGGGCGCCAGGCGCTCGGCATCCTGCGGAAAGCTCCAGCCGTGGTCGCTGGTGAACTGGTCTTCGCTGTCGGGTACGAAGGTGGCCTGGTGCGGTCGCACCTCGCGGATGAAGTCCATCAGGTTCTGCGAGGGGTTGCCTTCGATGTTGTATTCGCGCCCCGGCCAGGCCTTCATCAGTGCGGCCAGCTCGAACACATCGTGGGCGCGGATGTGGCGTTCATCAGGGCGGGGATGCACGGTGATGCCCTGCGCACCGGCCTGCAGGCACAGCTCGGCCGCACGGACGACGCTGGGAATGCCCAGGTGGCGCGTGTTGCGCACCAGGGCCACCTTGTTGACGTTGACCGACAGGGCTGTGGCCGGGTGTGAAGCAGTGGAGGATGGCTGGTTCATAGGGACTGCAGATCGATCATGAGCTGGCGAGTGCGCAACGTGGGGCTCCCGCAATGGTATTGCAGCAGGGCACGCAGCTGGGGTTTGAGTTCGGAAGCCACCGGGGCGCAGGCCCGCAGGGTCGCGGTGTAGCGGCTGGCCTCGTCGTCCAGCGCGGTTTGCAAGACCTGCCATTGGCGGCCCGAGAGCCCGCTGCGGTCGGCAGGCGACGCGGCGCGCAGGCCGCCCTCGGGCACCAGCGCGTAGCGCGCGTCGGGCGCGAGCGGTGCCAGGGTCATGGTCTGCACGTCCAGGCTGGGCAGCAGGCCGATCTCGCGCAGCAGCAGCAACTCGAAGCTGCGCAGCACAGGCTCGAGCGCGTCGCCATGCTCGCTGGCGAGCACCCCCACCACGCCCGCGTAGGCGTCGAACAGTGCGGTGTGCGGATCGGCGCGCGCCAACAGGCGCAGCAGCAGTTCGTTGAGGTACAGGCCCGAGAGCAAGGCGTCGCCCGTGGGCATCACATGACCACCCACCCATTCGGCGCCCTTGAGGGTGTGGATGTCCGCCTGGCCGTCGTCACCCCCGGCCAGGGTGTAGGTCACCGCGAGCGGCTGCAGCGGCAGCAACACCGGGCGGAAGTTGGAGCTGGGTTTCTTGGCGCCCTTGGCGACCAGCGCCACCCGCCCCTGCCGGCGACAGAAAACTTCCAGGATCAGGCTGGACTCGCTCCAGTCGTAGCTGTGCAGCACGAAAGCGGGTTCATCGGAGATGCGGCGCGGGGGCATTTCGCTACTTTTTCAATAGCACCCGGCGCTTATTGCGTAAGCGCCAAGGCACAACTTATGCGCAAAATCACGGCGCCGGTGCGACTGTCTGGCAGGTCTCCGCACGGGCGCGGCCCAAAACCAGCGCCACCGTGGATCCGGCTCTGCCGGGCCACTGGTGGCGTCCCCCATGGGGGGAAGGCGCAAAGTGCCTCAAGGGGGCCTCACTCATACCCAAACGAGCGCACGCGCGCTTCGTCGTCGGCCCAACCCGAGCGAACCTTGACCCAGAGCTCCAGAAACACCTTGGCGTCCATGAGCTTTTCAAGCTCCTGGCGGGCTTCGGTGCCGATGCGCTTCAAGCGTTCGCCCTTGTCCCCGATCACCATCATCTTGTGATTGTCGCGCTCGACCACGATGGTGGCAGCGATCTTGACCAGGCGCTTGTGCTGCTTGCTTTTTTCTTCGTCGAACTTGTCGATGACCACCGTGGAGGTGTAAGGCAGCTCGTCCCCGGTAAAGCGGAACAGCTTCTCCCGCACCGTTTCGCTCGCCAGGAACTTCTCGCTGCGGTCGGTCAGCTCGTCCTCGGCATACCACCAGCCCTGCTCGGGCAGGTATTTTTCGCAGATGCCGAAGAGGCGCTCGATGTCGGCCTTGTTCTTGGCCGACATGGGCACGAACTCGGCAAAAGGGTGACGCTCCTGCATGCTCTTGAGCCAGGGCGCGATTTCGGCGCGCCGATGCACCATGTCGAGCTTGTTGGCCACCAGCAGCGTGGGGATGCCCGGCTTGAACAGGGACAGCACCTTGGCGTCCGCCAGCGTGAAGTTGCCTGCTTCCACCACGAACAGAATCAGGTCCACGTCGCCAATCGCGCCCATAACCGTCTTGTTGAGCGACTTGTTCAGGGCCGTGGCGTGGCGCGTCTGAAAGCCAGGCGTGTCCACAAAGATGAACTGCGTTGCCCCCAGCGTGCGAATGCCGGTGATGCGATGGCGCGTAGTCTGCGCCTTGCGCGAGGTGATGCTGATCTTCTGCCCCACCAGTGCATTGAGCAACGTGGACTTGCCCACGTTGGGCTTGCCCACGATGGCAATCACGCCACAACGCTGGCCGGGCACCTTCGCGGGCGCCCCGGCCGCTGCCAGCATGGCCTCCAGGTCGTTTTGCACGGGAGCGCTTTGCGGACCTGCGTCACCAGCTACATCTTTGGTAGCGTCGTTCATAGTTTCTTTGCTTTCAATGTGGCCAGCATGGCCGCTGCCGCTGCCTGCTCGCCGGCCCGGCGGGACCCGCCAATGCCCCGTTCGGTGAGCCCCAGCTCGGGAATGTCGCATTCGACATCAAAGGTCTGGCGGTGTGCAGCCCCCACCGTGCCTACGACCTTGTACTGCGGCAGCTTCATTTTGCGGCCCTGCAGCCACTCCTGCAACGCGGTCTTGGCATCCTTGGACGCCGCCTGCATCTGCGGGTTGATCTCCACCCCCTGGAACAGCCGGTGCACCAGCGCCTCAGCGCTCGCGTAGCCAGCATCGAGGTAGACCGCGCCAATCAGCGCTTCCAGCGCATCGGCCAGGATCGACGGGCGCTGCTGCCCGCCGGATTTGGATTCGCCTTCACCTAAGCGCAGCACGTCGGAGATCTTGAGCCGCAGCGCTAGCTGGTGCAAGGTCTCCTGCTTGACGAGGTTGGCGCGCACACGGGACAGATCCCCTTCCGGCAGGGCCGACAGCCGCTGGTACAACAAGCTGGCCACCGCGAGATTGAGCACGGAGTCGCCCAGAAACTCCAGCCGTTCGTTGTGGTCTGCCGAAAAACTGCGGTGCGTGGTCGCGCGCTGCAGCAGGGAGGGATCGGAGAAAACGTGCTGCAGGCGGGCCTGCAGCGCTTGAAGGCCGGAATGCACTACTTGGTGCTTCCTTCGAATCGGTAGACGAGGTAGGCGGGGCCGGCCAAGGCGATTTCACGGGAGTATTTGAAGGAAACGACGACCTTGTCTCCTTGTTTGGCGATTTCCAGATCGTTCCCGTGGATGGAGGAGATGTTGTCAATCGCCGCCGCCCGATCAAAGCTCGCACGAATGTCTGACACCGTCGAGCCTTCTCGCGCGGCCTTGGTCGCAGCCTTGTTGATCGCCTGGTACTCCAGAAAGATCGGAACCGACTGCCCGCCGATGGCAAACGCAGCCACGGCCAGCACACCAATGAAAATCACACCAAAAAACGACAATCCGCGCTGGCGAGAGCGACGTGCAGAAAACTGTCTGTTCATTTCTTTCCCCCTCGGTATTTAAATCAATGAAGCGCCGTTACTGGAACGACCCGATGCGCTTGATATTGCCGAAATTCATCCACACGAAGAACGCCTTTCCGACAATGTTGCCCTCGGGCACGAAACCCCAGTAGCGCGAATCGAGCGAGTTGTCCCGGTTGTCCCCCATCACGAAATAGTGGCCCTCGGGAACCTTGCAGACGACGCCCTCGACACTGTAGCGGCAGTTCTTGCGATGGGCAAAATTGCTCGCGCCCTGGACGAACGCCGGCACTTCCGGGTTGTTGAGCAGGCGGTGAGACGCTGAGCCCAGCTGCTCCTCAAACTGCTTGAAATAGCGCATCGAGTCTTCCTCGAAGAAGTCGGGCAGCGCCTTGGTGTCCACCGGTTTGCCGTTGATCGTCAGACGCTTGTTGAGGTAGGCCACCTCGTCGCCCGGCACCCCCACCACTCGCTTGATGTAGTCGAGGCTGGGTTGCGGTGGATAGCGGAACACCACCACGTCACCCCGCACAGGTGGGGCGCCCTCGGTGATCTTCGTGTGGATCACGGGCAGACGGATGCCATAGGTGAACTTGTTCACAAGGATCAAGTCGCCCACCAGCAGCGTGGGGATCATGGAACCCGACGGGATCTTGAAAGGCTCGAACAAAAAGGACCGGAGCACAAACACGGCGGCAATCACCGGAAAGAGCCCTGCAGTCCAATCGAGCCACCAGGGTTGCATGAGCAGGCGCCCCTTGGCTTCCTGCACGTCCACATCGACCTTCTGGATTCCCATGCGGTCCAGCTCGGCGCGGCGCTGAACGGCGGCGTCTTCAATGGCCTGGGCAGCACGGCGGCGCCGGGGCAAAAAATACAGGCGCTCGGCCAGCCAGTAGGCCCCGGTCACCACCGTGGCCAGAAACAGCAGCAGGGCGAAGTTTCCCTCCACTGCACCAAAATACCAGGCACCGATGTACCCGCCAAACCCGGCCAACACCAGGGCCGTGAAAATCTGCATGAACTGGGCCATCAATCTTCCACCTGCAAAATGGCCAGGAATGCCTCTTGGGGCACCTCCACCGATCCGATCTGTTTCATGCGTTTCTTGCCTGCTTTTTGTTTTTCAAGGAGCTTGCGCTTGCGGGTGATGTCACCGCCGTAGCATTTTGCCAGCACGTTCTTGCGCAAAGCCTTGATGGTTTCGCGCGCAATGATGTTGGCGCCGATGGCGGCCTGGATCGCCACGTCGAACATCTGGCGGCTGATGATTTCGCGCATCTTGGCGGCCACGGCGCGGCCGCGGTACTGGCTCTGGCTGCGATGCACGATGATGGACAGCGCATCGACCTTCTCGCCGTTGAGCAGGATGTCCACCTTCACCACGTCGGAGGCGCGGTACTCCTTGAACTCGTAGTCCATCGATGCATAGCCGCGCGACACCGACTTGAGCTTGTCGAAGAAGTCCAGCACGATCTCGCCCAGCGGCAGCTCGTAGGTGAGCATCACCTGGCGGCCGTGGTAGGCCATGTTGATCTGTACGCCGCGTTTCTGGTTGGCCAGGGTCATCACAGGACCCACATAGTCCTGGGGCATGTACAGGTGCACCGTGACGATGGGCTCGCGGATCTCCTGGATCTTGCCCTGGTCGGGCATCTTGGAGGGGTTCTCCACCATGATGACTTCGCCATCGCCCTTGACCACTTCATAAACCACGCTGGGTGCGGTGGTGATGAGGTCCTGGTCGAACTCGCGCTCCAGACGCTCCTGCACGATCTCCATGTGCAACAGGCCCAGGAAGCCGCAGCGGAAGCCAAATCCCAAGGCCTGGGACACTTCAGGCTCGAAGTGCAGCGACGAGTCGTTGAGCTGCAGCTTCTCGAGCGCATCGCGCAGCTGGTCGTACTCGCTGGCCTCCGTGGGGTACAGGCCTGCAAACACCTGGGGTTTGATCTCCTTGAAGCCGGGCAATGCCTCTTCGGCCGGGCCCGCATTGTTGGGAAGCTTCTTCTCCAGCGTGATGGTGTCGCCCACCTTCGCCGCCTTGAGCTCCTTGATGCCCGCAATGATGTAGCCCACTTCGCCGGCCTTCAGGCTGTCGCGCGGCTGGTTGGCCGGGGTGAACACGCCCAGGCTGTTGGCTTCATAGGCGGCGTTGGTCGCCATCATCTTGAAGCGCTCGCCCTTCTTGAGCTCGCCATCGACCACGCGCACCAGCATGACCACGCCCACGTAGGAGTCAAACCAGCTGTCGATGATCATCGCGCGCAGCGGGCCGTCCGCATTGCCGCGCGGAGCGGGAATCTTCGCCACGATGGCTTCGAGAATGTCGTCCACGCCCATGCCGGTCTTGGCCGAACAGGGAATAGCGTCGCTCGCATCGATGCCAATCACATCCTCGACCTCGGCCTTCGCGGTCTCGGGATCGGCCTGGGGCAGGTCCATCTTGTTGAGCACGGGCAGCACTTCGACACCCAGATCCAGCGCGGTGTAGCAGTTGGCCACCGTTTGCGCCTCAACACCCTGCGAGGCATCCACCACCAACAACGCGCCTTCACACGCCGACAGAGATCGCGAGACCTCGTATGAGAAGTCCACGTGGCCGGGCGTATCGATCAGATTGAGGTTGTAGACCTGCCCATCACGTGCCTTGTATTGCAGCGCCGCGGTCTGCGCCTTGATGGTTATCCCACGCTCTTTTTCGATGTCCATCGAGTCGAGCACCTGGGCTTCCATCTCGCGGTCAGCGAGGCCGCCACAGCGCTGGATCAAGCGATCGGCCAGCGTGGACTTGCCATGGTCGATGTGCGCAATGATGGAGAAATTTCTGATGTGGTTCATCAACGGAAAGCGTCAAGTGATTGAATTGAAACGGAGCACACAAGAAAAAAGGGCGCGTCGAATGGCGACGCGCCCTGAACCAACAATCATTGGCAACTGCGATAGTTGGAGCTTCATTGTAGGCAAAAAGCCCAAAGGAAAAAGCCCGTCCGACTGCATCTGAGGGGAGTTGCCAGGGTGCAACAGCAATTTTATCAACAGCTTATACACAAGGCATTCCGCCACGCCCCTGGACAACTTGTGGGTGAGCTGTGGATCGCCTGTGCATTGCCAGCCGCGATCCCGCATCGTGGATCTACCAGTGCTCGATATATGGTTTAGCGCGCAAGAAAGCTCGCCATTCTATCGAATTCGGTCAATAGTGCTTCCTGAAAGTTAGCCGAAGCTAACTTTCAGGATTTTCTGCCGCGAGCCGGAACCGGCCCAATTGACCCAAACACCCCTGGAAGAGCGTGGTCAAAAAATGCACCGCCCGTCTATAGCCAGACGGTTGGCAGTGCTCAGCGCCCCGGACGAATCAGCGCATATTGGGCCCATTCACCCCGCCGATACAGCACATTGATCGGCCGGGTCTTGTCCGCCTTGGCAAGCACGGCCTCGAATTCCTTCACGCCAGACACTTCGGTGTTGGCGACAGCCAGAATGACGTCGCCCTCCCGCAAACCAGCCCGCGCTGCGGCGTCGGAGGCGGAGGCAATCATTACCCCCCCTTTGATCTTGAGCTCTTTCTTTTGGGCTTCGGAAAGCTCAGTCACGGCGAGCCCGATCTGCTGCGCTGCTGCGGAAGCCTTGGGCTTTTCTTCACGCTCCGGGGCCTTGGCGGTGGCCGGCTTGTCCGGCTCGATCTCGGCGATGGTCAGGCTCAGGTCTCGCGATGCTCCGCGGCGGAAGACGGTCATCGTACTCTTCGTGCCCGGCTTGGTATTGCCGACGAGCCGGGGAAGGTCCGCGACTTTCTCGATGGGCTTGCCATCGAAGCGCGTGATGATGTCACCGGCCTCCACGCCCGCCTTGTCAGCCGGCGAACCAGCCTCCACGCCTGTCACCAGCGCGCCCTGCGGTTTGCCCAAGCCGATCGACTCAGCCACATCCTTGGTGACCTGCCCGATTTGCACCCCGATGCGCCCCCGCGTGACCCTGCCCGAGGCACGCAGCTGATCGCTCACGCGGATCGCCTCATCCATCGGGATGGCAAACGAGATGCCCATGAACCCGCCGGAGCGCGAATAGATTTGGCTATTGATGCCGACCACCTCACCGCGCATGTTGATGAGCGGCCCCCCCGAATTGCCGGGGTTGATGGCCACATCGGTCTGAATGAACGGCAGGTAGTCCCCGGTATCGCGCTGCTTGGCACTCACGATGCCTGCGGTGACGGTGTTCTCCAGTCCGAAAGGCGACCCGATCGCCATCACCCACTCGCCGACACGCAGGCGGCTCACGTCTCCCACCTTGACGGCAGGAAGGCCCGTGGCCTCGATCTTGACCACCGCGACATCGGTGCGCTTGTCGGCCCCGATGATCTTGGCCTTGAATTCGCGTTTGTCGGTCAGCGTGACGATCACCTCATCAGCGCCTTCCACCACATGGGCATTGGTCATGACATACCCATCACCAGTCAGGATGAAGCCCGAACCGACTCCGCGAGGCTGCTCATCATCCTGGGGGCGCTGGGGCCGCTGCGGGCGCGGGACGTTGGGAATCGGCACGCCAAACCGGCGAAAGAACTCCAGCATTTCCTCGTCCATGCCGTTGGCGCTGGCGCGGCCGCTGGACATCTTCTCCACCGTGCGAATGTTCACGACCGCAGGACCCACCTGGTCCACCAGATCAGTGAAATCCGGCAGCCCCCGCGCCACAGCGGCAGGCTGAGCCAGCGCCGCGTGCGGCATGAGCGCCCCGGCGGCAACCCCGGTAAACATGCAGGCTAATGCCAGAGAACGCAGAACATTTCCGTGGAATTTCGGCATCGTCGACCTTTCGTGAATTGTGGCGATTGCAAACATCAAGTTGTGTCACTGTGAAAGGGGTGCAGGAATTTGGTTCCCTTGCGGGATATCCAACGGAGGCGGTATCTCAGCCGCACGCGGGGATCAGTAGTCTGGCGAGGCACGCTTGCGGCGCCGAGGAGCTCCGTCAGCGCACGCGTTCGAGCTGCCCAGCAAACAGTCGCAGCGTTTGCAGCGGCACTTCTCCCACCGCAGTCACCCACATATCGGGCGGAATGCGTTGCGCCAGCAACTGCGTGGCCCCGGCGCCCGCAATCTGCGGCTGGGCAGGATGCCGCTGCGCATTGAAGGGTTCGACGAACAATGAAACCGATGCAAGGCCGTCTGAATAGAGGCATTGCAAGACATCCTGGGTCCCTTCGGATGATGACATCGAGCGCCGATGACAGCTCACAGGGACGAAGCCCGCTACCGGCTGGCGCAATCCCCACCCTTCCGCCGAAGCCGTGGTCTTGACGACTTCCGGCGAGACCAGCTTGTACCCGTCCGTGGCATCCATCATGCGCGAGAGCTGCTCCATGCGAACCGGAGCATTCAGATCGAGCTCGGAGAACGCCGCCTGCTCCAGCACCCGGCCATCAGGCCCCAACGTCTGCAACTTGATGACGAGGCCGGTCTCCTGCTCGCTCCACAGTTTGTAGCCAAAGCGCAGCGTATCCACCGGCTTGAACCACACCACATCGGCCATCAAGCCAGCCACCCGCTCCTGTCCCAGGGAGCGCGACGTGTAGAACTGCGAAATGGAGGTTCCGTCAACGACAGGCACCCGAGGAAACAGGCCTGCCACATCGCGGCGATCCGAACGCACCACCCGAGCCTGCGGCAGGAATGTGCGGACCTCGTCATTGCGCCGAAAAACCGTGCGAGGAGTACCGCTGAGCGCCTCAACCCGCTCCATCTGCTGAGCGCCTTCACACGCATGCCAGATGCGGGAGCTGGCCATCGACCCGGACGCAGCCAGCACGACGAACGTGCCCGCATAGGGCCGCACGCACGGAGCCCGGTGCATGCGCTCTATCCACTGAACGATGCCACGCTCCGGAGAGGCTGCAGGACTATCGCTGACGGAAGCGGGCTGTTTTCCACCCGGGGGCGCCGCCAGCGCAATGGAACAGCCCACTGCGCAAAGCCCCAGGACTGTCCTGGTCTTGAACCATTGACGCACTTTGCCCGCCTTGCTGCTCGCCACCCCTTTATTGCGCATCACGCCATCTCAAGACAAAAGCTGCTTTGATGTACTCGCGCCTACCGGTTGGGCGCCTCAAACGTTGCATTGCGCAGGAATCCCGCTGGCATCTGCAATGCCGAGGTACTGCCAAACTGCTTGTGCGCTGCCAGCAACTCGTCCAGGCGCGGATCGCGAATCATGACCTGCTGGCCATCCGCGTCGGCAACGGCCACGACCGGGGACCCCGTCGAGCTGGGAGACGGTTCCGCAGACAAGGCCAATTGCGCGGCCCCACCGGTCGCGCCACCACTGCCCTGGAGTGCGCCCAATGACGTCCATCCGATGGCCGCCACCGCAGCCAGCGAAGCCACGCCGGCCACCATCTTCCAGCGGAAGACCGACGCATTGGCGGAATCCGCCATGGGGGCGGCCACGACTTCGTTCATCTGCGTACGGAAATCCGGCCGTGCAGCGGGAGTCTCCTTGGCGAGTTCCACGCGCAGACGCGCGAGAAAGTCCGGGGCGGCGGGCTTGGCCAGATCGGGCGAGCGCAACACATCGCCAACCAGATGGTAGAGCTGCCACGTGGACTCGCCGTCCGCTTGCGCCGCGTATTGCAGAGCCTGGACCAGTTCCTCGCCGGCCAACTCACCATCGGCCAACGCAGACAATTGCTCGCGCCGTGCCAGCGCGCCCGGCGCGGCGGCGCCCATCAAATCACCACTTCTTGCTGTGTTGTTCATCTCATCACCTCACCACCGTTTGCCCGACTGGTTTTCCAGCAGGGGGCGCACTTTGGCCGAAATGGCTTCGCGCGCCCGGAAAATCCGGGACCGCACCGTACCAATGGGGCAATCCATGGCGGTTGCGATCTCTTCGTAACTCATTCCCTCGATTTCCCGCAAAGTCACTGCCTGGCGCAAATCTTCGGGCAACGCCTCCATGGCCGCATTGACGGCTTGCGCGATTTCTCGGGCCGCGAGGACGGTTTCGGGGGTTTCTTCGCTGGTTAGTTCATGACCGAGGCGGGAAGTTTCATCCTCCTCGTCATTCCCCCGAAGCGCATTCTCCGAAATCACGGGGTTTCGCTTCATGTCCATCAACGCCTTCTTGGCGGTGTTGACGGCAATGCGGTACAGCCAGGTATAGAACTGCGCTTCCCCCCGGAACTGATGCAGGGCCCGGTAGGCGCGGATGAATGTTTCCTGCGCGATGTCCTGGATGAGATCGGTGTCACGCACCATGCGACCTATGAGGCGCTCAATCCGGCGCTGGTATTTGATGACCAGCAGCTCATAGGCGCGCTGATCGCCCGCAACCGTGCGCTCCACCAACTGGAGGTCGCTATCTTCGGACGGGGAAGGCGGAATGGCAGTCATGGATACTCAGGATTCGCGCCCATGCCTGCTGGCACTGGCCGGCGCGGTTTTGTCAGCGTTGTCAGCGCCCGGTCTGGCGCGGGAATATACCGCACGCCGCAAGTCCACCCAACGCTCGGGCTGGAGGGATCGGTCAAGCCACAGCCAGGCGCTTCCGCCCTCCGAAAAACGCACATGAACCCACAACCGCGACTGCAGGTCTACAAGGACTTGCGGAGAGCCGGATAACGCAAGGATGGCAGCACCTGGCCGCCCCGGCTCAAGCACCCACGATTGCCCATCCCAATGCAGCGCGCCAGAAGTCTGGCGCCACCAGAAATGCAGCGCACTGAACGCCGCCAAAAGCCACAACGCGAACGCCACCGCTGCGGTAGCCTGAGAGGTCCCGCCGGCCGCGCCCTGGAGAACCCACCCCAGCAGCCCGGTAGCCCCTACGAGCAACAGCATCGCCAGCGCCGAGCCCAACACGCCGCTGCGGCGCAAGGGATAGAGAACGGCAGGAGGCCGTCTGGTAGCCGAAGCCATCAAACACTCTCGCCGGGAAGTCCGCAGCACAAAGCAGCGGGCGCCCAGAGTCGCAATGGCAAACAATGCACTCCGAGGGGTAACAAGATACGACCCCTCGTCAGCCCAATCGGCGGCAAGTTTCTGCGCAGAAAATCAGACGCGCTTGAACACCAGCGTTCCGTTGGTCCCGCCAAATCCAAAGTTGTTCTTGACGGCCACGTCGATCTTCATGTCGCGCGCAGTGTTGGCGCAGTAGTCCAGATCGCACTCCGGATCTTGATTGAACAGATTGATCGTGGGCGGAACCTTCTGTTCATGCAAGGCCAGCACGGTGAAAATGCTCTCGATGCCGCCCGCACCACCGAGCAAATGGCCGGTCATGGATTTGGTGGAGCTAACCACGGTTTTGTAGGCATGGTCGCCCAAGGCTGCCTTGATGGCATTGGTTTCGTTCAGATCCCCCAGCGGAGTCGACGTACCATGGGCATTGAGGTAGTCCACCTGATCGGCATTCACCCCCGCATTGCGCAATGCGCTCAGCATGGCACGGCGCGGGCCGTCCATGTTGGGCGCCGTCATGTGGCCAGCATCGGCACTCATGCCAAAGCCGCCCAGTTCTGCATAGATCTTGGCACCCCGCGCCTTGGCGTGCTCGTACTCTTCCAGCACCATCACGCCCGCGCCCTCACCCAGTACGAAACCATCGCGGTCTCTGTCCCAGGGGCGGGAAGCGGTCGCGGGGTCGTCGTTGCGTGTAGACAGGGCGCGCATGGCGGCAAAGCCACCGATGCCCAGCGGAGACACCGTGGATTCGGTACCACCCGCCACGACAACGTCTGCATCGCCGTATTCAATCATGCGCCCGGCTTCGCCGATGCAATGCAGGCCGGTGGTGCAAGCTGTCACGACAGCAAGGTTCGGCCCCTTGAATCCGAAACGCATGGAGACATGCCCTGCCACCATGTTGATGATGGATGCCGGCACAAAGAACGGCGTGATGCGCCGAGGGCCGCGGTTGGTCAACTCTGCATGGGTGTCTTCAATCAGCGGCAGGCCACCAATGCCGGAGCCAATCACACAGGCAATGCGGGTGGCCAGTTCTTCACTCAGCGCTTCACCCGTGGGCAACCCGGCATCCTGCACCGCTTGCGCAGCAGCGGCAATGCCGAAATGGATAAAGCTGTCCATCGCGCGCGCGTCCTTGGCGCTGATGTACGACTCCAGGTCTAGACCTTTGACCTCTCCCGCAATCTTGCAGGCGAAGTTCGATGCATCGAACTTGGTAATGAGATCAATGCCGGATTTTCCAGCGAGGAGATTGGCCCAGGATTCGGCCACCGTGTTGCCCACGGGGCTCACGCATCCCAGGCCGGTCACGACAACGCGACGACGGCTCATGCGTAAAAAACCTTCTTCTGATCGCTTGAGTCAGGCGCAGTGCGCCGCTCAGGCCTTCTGGTGGGTGTTGGCGTAGTCGATGGCGTTTTGCACCGTCGTGATCTTCTCAGCGTCTTCGTCTGGGATCTCGATGCCGAATTCGTCTTCCAGCGCCATCACCAGTTCCACCGTGTCAAGCGAGTCGGCACCGAGATCGGCCACGAAGGCCTTTTCGTTGGTGACTTGGGACTCTTCCACGCCGAGTTGTTCGGCAATGATTTTTTTGACGCGTGCTTCGATATCGCTCATGGTTTCCCTCTGGGGGTTGTGAATGAATCCGCGATTCTAGCTGCTTAAGGGAAAGCCCCTCAGCAGCCCGCCGTCGGGATGAATCGGCGTTAACTTTCAACAATTACATGTACATGCCGCCATTGACATGCAACTCCTGCCCCGTCACGTAACCTGCCTCTTGCGAGGCCAGGTACGCGACAGCGTGCGCGATGTCCTCTGGCTTACCCATGTGGCCCAGCGGAATCTGGGCATTGAGGGCTTTTTGCTGTTCTTCCGGCAGTGCCGAAGTCATGTCGGTGGCGATAAAGCCGGGAGCCACGCAGTTCACAGTGATGCCGCGGCTGCCCAGTTCGCGCGCCAGGGCGCGCGTCATGCCGGCAACGCCGGCCTTGGCCGCAGCGTAGTTGGCCTGGCCCGGATTGCCAGAAGCGCCCACCACGCTGGTGATGTTGATGATGCGCCCGAAGCGCTGCTTCATCATGGGCCGAATCGCTGCCCGGCTGACGCGGAAAACCGCCTTGAGATTCGTATCCATCACGGCATCCCAGTCCTCATCCTTCATCCGCATCGCCAGGGTGTCGCGCGTGATACCGGCGTTGTTCACCAGCACCTGCAAGCCCCCCTGCTGCTTGACGATGGCATCCAGCAGTGCCTCGACAGACGCGGCGTCGTTCACATTCAGATTGACACCCCGGCAGCCCGCGTGCGCCGACAGCGCCTGGCTGATGCGCGTGGCACCCTCGTCGGTTGTGGCAGTCCCCACCACCTGGTAGCCCCGCACTGCGAGCTCCAATGCGATGGCAGCGCCAATGCCGCGCGATGCACCCGTGACCAGCGCGACTTGCGCCGAAGATGTAGTTTGCGCCGTCATGCCAGCAACTCCCGCGTTTCGGCCAGCGTGGCCGGATCAAACAATGCAGCGCCGACCAGTTCAGGGTCGATGCGCTTCGTCAGGCCGGCAAGCACCTTGCCCGGCCCACACTCCACCAGATGTGTGATGCCGCGTGCCTTGAGCGCCTGCACGCACTCGACCCAGCGCACGGGGCCAAACGCCTGCCGGTAAAGCGCATCGCGAATCGCGTCCGCATCCTGCTCGACGGCGACGTCCACATTGTTCACCACGGGAATTTGCGGCGCAGCCAGCACCACGCTCGCCAAGGCCTCGCGCAACTTGTCGGCGGCCGGCTTCATGAGGCTGGAATGGAACGGCGCGGACACCGGCAGCGGCAGCGCACGCTTGGCCCCTGCCGCCTTCAACACTTCGCAGGCCTTGTCGACCCCCGCCTTGGTGCCGGCAATGACCGTCTGAATGGGATCGTTGAAATTGACGGCCTCGACCACTTCCGTAGTACCCGGGCCGAACGAGGCAGCAGCCTCCGCGCACCCCGCGATGACCTTGGAGGCTTCCATGCCCAGAATGGCGGCCATGGCTCCGGCGCCGACCGGCACGGCCTCTTGCATGGCGGCAGCGCGCAGACGCACCAGAGGGGCCGCCTTGGCCAACGTCAACACGCCGGCCGCCACCAGTGCCGAGTATTCGCCCAACGAATGGCCGGCCACCGCGGCGGGCACGGCACCGCCTTCGGACCGCCACACGCGCCAGGCCGCAACACCAGCCACCAGCATCACGGGTTGGGTGTTGGTGGTGAGGGCCAATGCCTCCTTCGGGCCCTGGCTGATCAACTGGCCGATGTCTTCACCCAGCGCCTCGGAGGCTTCCTGCAGGGTCTGGACCACCGCAGGGTGCCCGCCCCATCCATCGAGCATGCCCACAGACTGCGAGCCTTGCCCCGGAAAGACAAATGCAAAAGATTTCATGCAAAAACCTGAAATAGGATTGAAATTGGCATCTAGCGCTCGCGTAACAAGCGCCAGAAGCTATAACTTCAGGAGCACAGCACCCCAGGTAAAGCCGCCGCCCACTCCTTCGAGCAACAAGGTTTCACCCTTCTGGACCTGCCCCGAGCGCACCGCATGGTCGAGCGCCAGGGGAATGGACGCCGCCGACGTATTGCCATGCTGGTCGACCGTGACCACCACCTTCTCCATGGGCAGCTTGAGCTTGCGGGCCGTGCCCTGCATGATGCGGATGTTGGCCTGGTGAGGGATCAGCCAGTCGACGTCCGCTTCCGTCAGCTCCGCCTTGGCGAGCACGGCATGTGCCGCCTTCTCCAACACACCCACGGCAAGTTTGAAGACGGCCTGTCCATCCATCTTGAGCAAAGGATCGCCCAGCACCTGCCCCCCAGACACGTTACCGGGGACGCAGAGAATATCGACGTGCTTGCCATCAGCATGCAGGTCGCTGGACAGGATGCCCGGAGTTTCCGAGGCCTCGAGCACCACGGCGCCCGCCCCGTCACCGAACAGCACGCAGGTAGTGCGGTCGTTGAAATCCAGGATGCGGCTGAACACCTCCGCGCCCACAACCAGCGCCCGCCGGGCCGCCCCGCTCTGGATCATGGCGTCGGCCACCGTCAACGCGTAGATGAAGCCGCTGCAGACGGCCTGGACATCAAACGCAGGACATCCGTTCGCACCCAGCTTGTTCTGCAAGATGCAGGCCGCTGACGGAAACACCATGTCCGGCGTGGATGTCGCGACGATGATCAAGTCGATGTCGGCGGGCGCAAGGCTTGCCGCCTGCAGGGCATTGCGCGCCGCCTCCACTCCCAGGTCGCTGCTGGTCACGTCCGGCGCCGCAAAGTGGCGCGCACGGATGCCGGTGCGCTCCACAATCCACTCATCCGAGGTTTCAATACCGCGCTGGCCCAGTTCAGCTACCAGATCAGCGTTGGTCAGCCGGCGAGGAGGCAGGTAGCTGCCAGTGCCGGTAATGCGGGAATAGCGTCTCATCAATGTGTGATTGTCGCCGCACCGCCAAGCTGGGGCTGGGCATTGGCAGGCGCCAGGAGCGGCGCTGCATGCGCAATCCGGCTCCGGACGCGGTCGAGCAAGTTGTTGCGGGCTGCATCATACGCCCGGTTCAAGGCCTGCTCGAAAGCCATCGCGTCGGCAGATCCATGGCTTTTGAAGACCAGCCCGCGCAGCCCCAACAGTGCTGCGCCGTTGTATCGCCGGTAGTCCATGCGCTTCATAAGCGCCTTCAATACAGGATAGGCGACGATGGCCGCCACTTTGGTGAAGATGCTGCGAGAAAACTCTGTTTTGAGCGCACCAATGATCATCGACGCCACGCCTTCGCTGGCTTTGAGCGCGACATTGCCGACAAATCCGTCGCAAACAACGATGTCCACCGTACCTTTGAAAATGTCGTTCCCTTCGACATTGCCAAAGAAATTCAAATCGCCAGCATTGCCCGCAGATCGCAACAATTCGCCGGCTTTTTTAATCACCTCGCTGCCCTTGATGACTTCTTCTCCGATATTGAGAAGTCCCACAGTCGGGTCGCCGCCTTCTTGCAAGGCCGACACCAGCGCGGAGCCCATCACCGCAAACTGCAACAAATGTTCCGCAGAGCAATCCACGTTCGCACCCAGATCCAGCACCGTGGTGGCACCTCCTGCCGCGTTGGGCATCTGCGTGGCGATGGCGGGCCGATCAATGCCGTCCAGCGTCTTGAGGAGGTACCGGGCAATGGCCATCAGTGCACCAGTGTTGCCCGCAGACACCGCCGCTGAGGCAGTTCCATCCTTGACTTGCTGGATGGCTACGCGCATCGACGAATCCTTTTTCTTGCGCAGAGCCACCTCGACCGCGTCATCCATGGCAACCACTTCGGAGGCGGCCACTACCGTGGCCCGCTCGTGCGAGAAAGCCGCCAGGCTCTCCGGCAGGCCGACCAACAGCAAACGGGCATCTGGGTGGTTATCGAGGAATTGGCGGCACGCCGCGAGGGTGACGCGGGGGCCATGGTCGCCCCCCATGCAGTCAACAGCCAGTGTGATCATGGGCGACTTATCCAACCGGCGGCAGGGGCCGGAAGTTGAAATGCAGGGATCAAAACAAAGGCCCGCGCTACGGTTTCAGTAGCAACGGGCCTTGGATTGGAGCGAAGATCAGGCTTCAGACTTGTTCTTCAGCACCTGACGGCCACGGTAGAAACCGTTGGGGCTGATGTGGTGGCGCAGGTGGGTTTCACCGGTGGTGGGTTCCACGGCAATGCCCGGCACGGTCAGGGCATTGTGCGAGCGGTGCATGCCGCGCTTGGAAGGGGACTTTTTGTTTTGCTGAACGGCCATGATGGCTCCTGGTCTTGAATAGGGTTGGTAAAAACGCGATCAGCCCATTAAAGACACGAGGGGATTCGCGCGAAGCCCTCGATTATAGCCTAATTGGTTTGAAGGCCCTTTCAGGGGCCTTTGCCATCTTTTCGCAGAGCCGCCAGGGCCGCGAAGGGGTTGGGCTTTTCTGCGCTGGCTTCTTCGAAATCATCATCCGACGAGGCCAGGGGCACCGCCGTAGGGCACTCGTCGTGCCGGGGAACGACGGGCAAGGCCATCAGCAGCTCGTCTTCAATGAGCTCGCGCAGATCGAACTCGCGGCTGATGGCAAGCAGGTCTTCCTCGCTGTCATCGTCCAACGCCTCGGCCGTGGCTTCATCAGCGACGAAACGGAACGCCCGATCGACCTCAAGCGGAACATCCACCGGTGTCAGGCAACGCTGGCACTCCATCGGAAAACTGGCCTGCACTTTCAGGTGCAGCCACACCTGGGCCATGCCGCCCAAAGCGGTGCGCACCTCTCCCGTGGCTTCCCAATCCACCATCAGGTCGGGGTGCAGGCCCTTGGCCTCCTGGGCCAGCCGCTCAAACTTCAGCAGCGACTCATGGCCCGCCAGCCGGCCGCCGGCCTGGGCAAAGGCTTTCACGTCCAGACGGTGTGCGGAGAATTCCTTGGTCATGGCGGCAGTGTAAGAGAATCGGCGCATGCATCAATCCCCTTCCCTGCAACGCCCGTTGGTATTGGGCTCCACCTCGCGCTACCGGCGTGAATTGCTGGCGCGGTTGAACGTGGCCTTCGACGTTGCAGCCCCCGATGTCGACGAAACCCCCCAGCCTTCTGAAGCCCCCCGTGCCCTCGCACTGCGGCTGGCCCTGGCCAAGGCTCGGGCGGTCGCCCAACAGCATCCCGCAGCGTTGGTGATCGGCTCTGATCAGGTGGCCGACCTGGCCGGACAACCTCTTGGCAAGCCTGGCAGCCACGAGCGCGCGGTGCAGCAGTTGCGCCAGATGCGCGGCCAGACGGTGATCTTCCAGACCGCCGTGGCGGTCGTCTGCGCAGCGACCGGGTTCGAGCAGGTCGACCTGGCGCCCGTGGAGGTGAAATTCCGCCCTCTCTCCGACGACGAGATCGAACGCTACCTGCAGGCGGAGCAGCCGTATGACTGCGCCGGCAGCGCCAAGAGCGAAGGCCTGGGCATTGCGCTGCTGGACGCGATCCACAGCGACGATCCCACGGCCCTCATCGGCCTGCCGCTGATCCGCACCTGCCGCATGCTGCGCGCTGCGGGCCTGGTGCTGCCATGACGGGAAACCTCTCGGCCACCGCGCGAGGGACGGGCGCGGTGGGCACCCTGTTCCTCGTGCCGGCCCCGCTCGACTTCGGCTGCGACACCACAGCCCCGCTGCAGGACGCCCTGCCTGCGGCCACCTTGCAGACCGCAGCGCGGCTGACCCACTGGGTGTGCGAGAACGCCAAGAGTACACGCGCCTACCTCAAGCGCATCGACGCCCTGCACCCCCTGGCGGCGCCGTTGCAGCAGCAGCAAATCACCGAGCTGCCGCGCGAGGTGCACAAGAAGGGCGACCACGGCACCAAGGGCTCGGCACCCTTCGATGCCCGCCCGCTGCTGGCGGCGGCGCTGTCCGGGCACGACATGGGTCTGCTCAGCGAGGCCGGCATGCCCGCCGTGGCCGACCCCGGGTCGTCCGTGGTGCGCGCCGCGCACGACCTTTCCATCCCCGTCGTGCCGCTGGTCGGGCCGGTGTCTCTGTTGCTGGCGCTGGCCGCCAGCGGGCTCAACGGGCAGAACTTCGCCTTCGTGGGCTACCTGCCCCAGGATGTGCAGGAGCGAGCCCAGCGCATCAAGGAACTTGAAGCCCTGGCGCATCGCACGGGGCAGACCCAGCTTTTCATCGAGACCCCCTACCGGAATGCAGCCCTGTGGCAATCGCTGCTGCAGGTACTACAGCCCCACACCCGCCTGGCGCTGGCCAGCGGCCTGACCCTGCCCGAGGCGCGCGTGCAGAGCTTGCCGGTGCGGCAGTGGCGCCAGCAGCCCGCACCGCCCGACAACCGTACCCCCGTCGTCTTTGCTCTGGGACGGTGACGCAGGAAGACTGCCGCAAGAAGCAGCGCCCACGGGCCCTGGAGGACTGACCTGATGAAATACGCGATCGCTACCATTTTCATAGCATCCAGCGCTTGCAGCATGAGCGCCAGTGCCATCATTCGCTGCGAAATCGACGGCAGGCCGATCAACACCTCCAACGGCGCCGAGCTGGCGGAAAAGTCCGGCCTGGTGCGCTGCCGCGAGGAAGATACCGGCCACCTGCAGCGGGAGCAGGAGCTGCGCGATGGCCGCTTCATCGGCCTGGAGCGCATGTTCGACCGCCAAGGCCGCCTGTTGCGCGAGCGCACGGTGAACGAGCGCGGCAACAGCCAGGGCCGGGTGGCGGAGTTCTGGCCCAACGGCCAGGTGCGTCGCGAGGAAACCGCCGACAACGGCCGCACCCAGGGCGCCGTGCGCCGCTTCGACGCCACGGGCCGGCTGGAGCGCGTTTCTTTCCACGGCGAGGGCCAGGAGCTCTTCTACGTGGAATACAACAGCAAGGGCCAGCCCATGCGACTCCTGTGCCCGCGCGCCAGCGTGCTGCCGGAAGACCGCAAGCTCTGCGGGTTCGATGGCGCTGCCGACACCGAGTTGTTTGCCGAGAGTGGCGCGCGGTCTGCGCAGCTGCGCTATGACCAGGGCCGCCTGCTGAGCGCCACCGAGTGGTCCAGCGATGGCGTCGTCGCCGCGCAGCAATCGGTGGTGGACGGCCGCCGCGTGCACCAGAGTTTCTACACCGAGGGCGGCAAGAGCGTGCTGCGCGAGGAGCGCGTGTTCGCACCGGACGAGCGCACGCTGCGAGACGCGCGGGGACAGTTGCTGAGCGCTCGCCGCTTTGGCGCGTCGGGCCAGCTCATCGAGCAGCGCAGCTTTGGGACGGATGGCCGCGAGGCGCAGGTGGAGCGCTGGTACCTCAACGGATCCGTGCGCGAACGCAGCATCTGGAGTGGCAACGGCAAGGACGCCCGTCTGGTGCGCGAGATGTACCGCGACGATGGCAAGCTCGCTCGGCGCGAGCAGTTCGATGCCGATCAACGGCCGGTGGGCACGCAGCAGGCCTTCCACGACAACGGCCGCCTGGCCGTGGAAGAACAGTACGCGGACCCGGACGCCAGGGGGCGCAGCCGCATCACTGCGCGCAAGCAGTGGGACGACGCCGGCAAGCTGCTGGCCGACGACATCATCCTGGAAGATGGCTCACGGAAGCGGGCTTCCCCCTAAACGTCTTCGGTAGCCGTCAGCACCCGCCGGGCCTTTGGCCTGGGGAACGCGGGAAGGATGAGAATGCTTCGCGCCGACAGCCCTGCGGCCGGCAGTCACGCCCCAAAAAATGAACCCCGCACAACGGCACCGTTGCACAGGATGATCGGGTGGTTGGCTTCGCCGGACTTTGGCTGACGGAACGGCGTCCGATCAGCGTGAGCGTGCGCACCAGCCTTTGCGCCCGGCGCCCGCCAGGCGCTACGCCCGTGCTCAGCGCAGCTGGGGGCCCGCCCAGGCAATCGACTTGACCGCCCCCGCACCGATGGCCGCGCCAAAGCGCTTGACCAAGCGTTCCGCCACATTGTCGCGGCGGGTGTAATCGATGATGTCCTCGGCCTTGACGATTTCGCGGGCCACGAAGTCCAGGTTGCCCAGCTTGTCGGCCAGGCCCATCTCCACCGCCTGCTGGCCGGTCCAGAACAGGCCGCTGAAAGTGTCGGGCGTGGTCTTGAGGCGGTCACCCCGCCCGGCTTTCACCACGGCGATGAACTGCTGGTGGATCTGGTCGAGCATTGTCTGGGCATAGGCGCGCTGCTTTTCCGTCTGCGGGCTGAACGGATCCAGGAAGCCCTTGTTCTCGCCCGCAGTGAGCAGACGGCGCTCCACGCCGAGCTTTTCCATGGTGCCGGTGAAGCCAAAGCCGTCCATCAGCACGCCGATGCTGCCCACGATGCTGGCTTTGTCCACAAAGATGTCGTCTGCCGCCGCGGCGATGTAGTACGCGGCCGACGCGCAGGTTTCTTCGACCACTGCGTAGATCGGCTTGCCGTGCTTGGCCTTCAGGCGCACGATCTCGTCGTTGATGATGCCGGCCTGCACCGGGCTGCCGCCCGGGGAGTTGATGAGCAGCACCAGGGCTTGCGAGCCTTCGTCCTCCAGGGCGCTGCGCATGGCTGCCACGACGAATTCGGCACTGGCTTCGGCGCCACTGGCGATCTCTCCCTTGATGTCCACCACCGCGGTGTGCGGCGCGCTCTTGCTCGTGCTGGGCGCGGCTTGGCGCAGGGCAACGAACGCGACGACGGCGATCAGCAGCAGCCAGGCCAGGCGAAAGAAGATCTTCCAGCGGCGCGCACTGCGTTGCTCGTTCAACGTGGCCAACGCCAGCTTCTCCAGCGTGGCTCGCTCCCAGCCGGGTTCGCGCAATGAATCACTCACAGGTGCTCCTGAATTAGTAGCTGCTTGCGCCCACAGATCGGGCGCTGGATTGGTTTTTGGTTCAAGCCCCGATGGACCGGGCTGCTGAGGGTCTGTCATGTCGTGCATCCTGGCGCAGGGCTGCCGCAGGCGCCAGCGCATAAGGGTAAGCCATCTGGATTTACTAAAACTCTACGGGTTGCAGGTGGGGTGCAGTATGCCAGTGCACCATGCCGCCAGCTTCGGACAAGGCAATTTTCACCAGCCCGCCGCGGCAGGGACCGCCCGCGCACTGGCCGGTGCTGGGCAGGTAAGCGGCGCCGTGCGTGGCGCACAGCAGCCACTGGCCGGTATCGTCAAAGAAGCGGCCAGGCTGGTAGTCCATCTCCATGGGCACATGGGTGCAGCGATTGAGGTACGCGTGCGGAGCACCTTGGTAGCGGATGGCGAAGGCGCGGCAGGCCTGGCCCGCATAGACCACGTCGAACGCCACGGCCAGACCGGCGTCCACCAGCTCGTCGCTGCGGCACAGTGGGATGGCTTGCACGGAGAACGTGTTCATGGGCGCGCTTGCTTCCACAGCCCCTCAGGCATGCTGCAGCAACCAATCGTGCAGCTCGCGCACCGAGTGCACGATCGACAGCGGACGCAGTTCATGGAACACCTCGGGCTCGTGCGCGCCATAGCTCACGCCCACGCTGGCGCAGCCCGCGTTCAGGGCCATCTGCAGATCGTGCGTGGTGTCGCCAATCATCAAAAGGCGCTCGGGCGGCACATCGAATTCGGCCATCAGTTCCTGCAGCATCAGCGGGTGCGGCTTGCCTGCGGTCTGGTCGGCCGTGCGGGAACCGTCGAACACGCCTTTGAGTTGCACCGAGTGCAGCGCCTCGTCCAGCCCCCGTCGGCTCTTGCCTGTAGCCACGGCCAGCAGGTGCCCGCGCTCGCGCAAGTCGTTCAGCAGCGGCAACACGCCCTCGAACAGGCTCAGGTCGTCCTGGTGCTGGATGTAATGAAAACGATAGCGGTTGGCCAGCTCCGTGTATTTGGCGGGCGGGATATCTGGCGCTGCGTAGGCCAGCGCCTGCGTCAGCGCCATGCCGATCACGTACGACGCCTCCTTGTCGGTGGGCACCGTGCCGCCCACGTCGCGCACTGCAGCCTGGATGCAGCGCACGATGATAGCGGTGGAATCGAAGAGCGTGCCGTCCCAATCAAAGGCGATGAGATCGAAACGGCGGGGGCGAAAGCTGGAGGCGGGCATGGAGGATGTCACGCCGTTGCGGGCGGTGGTGTCACGAAATCTGCCAATTCGGGCGGGAGTTCGGCGAGCAGCTCGATACGCTCGCCCGAAGCGGGATGATTGAACTGTAACCGCCAGGCGTGAAGGAACATGCGCTTCATCGCGAGCTTCTGCAGGCGCTTGTTGAGATCGAAGTCGCCGTACTTGTCGTCGCCCACGATGGGGTGCCCCTGGCTCGCCAGGTGCACGCGGATCTGGTGGGTGCGCCCGGTCTTGATGGTCACCTCCAGCAGCGACATGGCGGGCAGCCCTTGCGCAGGGCGCGCGGCGGCCGTGCTGCGCACCTTGACCAGGGTGATCGAGCGCATACCGTCCGGGTCGTCGGCGGTGGTCACGCGCACCCGGCGTTCACCGTCTGCCTGCACGTACTTGTGCAGCGGCAGATCGATGACCTTTTTGTTGGCCGGCCAGATTCCGGTCACCAGCGCCAAATAGGTCTTGCCCGTCTCACGCTCGCGGAACTGGTCCTGCAGGTGCGTGAGCGCACTGCGCTTCTTCGCCACCAGCAGGATGCCGGAGGTCTCCCTGTCCAGCCGGTGCACCAGTTCCAGAAACTTGGCTTGGGGCCGCGCCTGGCGCAGTTGCTCGATCACGCCAAAACTCACGCCGCTGCCGCCATGCACGGCAATGCCCGCGGGTTTGTCGATAGCGATCAGGTGTTCGTCTTCGAGCAGAACCGGAAATTCTCGCGCTGGCGCAGGCCGCTCGGCCTTCTCGGCCACCTTCTCCGACAGGCGCACAGGGGGCACGCGCACCACATCGCCGGCCTCCACCCGCGTGTCGGCGCTCGCACGCCCCTTGTTGATGCGCACCTCGCCGCTGCGAATGATGCGATAGACGTGCGTCTTGGGCACCCCCTTCAGATGGCGTATCAAAAAGTTATCGAGCCGTTGGCCTGCGGAGTCTGCGTCGACTTCCACCAGGCGGGCTGCGGGAGGGCTTGCCGCAGCGGCGCGGCCGGACGGCGGTTTGGCCCCTATAATGTGTTTCACCTGCGCGTTGTCATGTAAGTGGTTGATTTGTCTGGAGTTTAGTCCACACAGCCCGTTGCCTGGCGCAGGCAGGTCGATGCCAGCGGGCGTCGTGCGCGCAGATCGCAGGCCAGATGCCTGTGATGGCCTGCATGCCGTGCAGCGGGCTGACAGATTGAAACACTGATACGGAATCCTCCAAGCTGGCAGAGGCACCCTACCCGGGCGCGGCCTGTCAGCGGATCAAAGCGAGCATGTGGTTGTTGATGAGCTGGATAGAGATCCTGTGGCGGAGGCTGCTGCCCCCGGCTGCACGCTCCTATTCGGCCCCAGCGCCCAGCCAGCAAGCGCAACCAGCTACTCTTTTGCTAGCAAAACTGCGCTCCTACCACTCGCCCCCATCCACGCGCCCCTGCCTTCCATTGCTGCACTAGAGCGCAGCAAAACCTTGGCATCCCCGGCAATTCCCTTCGTTTCGATGCGTCAGTCCAGGCATTCACAGCTCCTGTAGAGCTTGTTGTATTGGTTTGGAAACTGTGGGCGGCAGCCCGCACAGCCCTCCGCTTGTAGGATGGTTTGCTGCACCGCTGCTGCCTGCAAAACACTGATTGAAGGAATCGCATCATGAAGCGGATGCTCATCAACGCCACGCAGGCCGAAGAACGGCGCCTGGCCATCGTCGACGGACAAAAGCTCCTCGACTACGAAATCGAGATCGAGGGCCGCGAGCAGCGCAAGGGCAACATCTACAAGGCCGTCGTCACGCGCGTCGAGCCCTCGCTGGAAGCCTGCTTCGTCGACTACGGTGAAGACCGCCACGGCTTCC
>Ga0307408_100000665_pt1 | contig 28621 bp, 22 predicted proteins | sample 322Cmetagenome_FD_202116 | JGI IMG/M metagenome (GOLD analysis project Ga0307408, IMG submission 202116) | Maize rhizosphere microbial communities from greenhouse at UC Davis, California, United States - 322HYB-C-3 | ecosystem: Host-associated > Plants > Roots > Rhizosphere > Soil | place...
CCACCAGCTGGCCGACCTGGATTACCAGGAAGTGGTCAACATGAGTTTCGTGGAAGCCCAGTGGGAACTGGACTTCGCCGCGAACGACAACCCGATCAAGCTGCAAAACCCGATCGCCAGCCAGATGAGCGTGATGCGCTCGACCCTGATCGGCGGCCTGGTGGCCAACGTGCGCTACAACCTGAACCGCAAGGCCAGCCGCGTGCGCGTGTTTGAAGTGGGCGCGCTGTTCAAGCGCGATGCGTCGGTGCAGGATGGCCCCCTGACGGTGGCCGGTTACGACCAGCCACAGCGCGTCGCGGCCCTGGCCTATGGCCCGGTGGCCGATGAACAGTGGGCGATGGCGTCCCGCAACGTGGACTTCTTCGACGTCAAAGCGGATCTGGAACACTTGTTCGCACCACAGACCTTGCGCTTCACCAAGGCCGCGCATCCGGCGCTGCACCCGGGCCGTTCCGCCAATGTGGAGCTCGATGGCAAGGTGATCGGCTTTGTCGGTGAATTGCACCCGCGCTGGCTGCAAAAGTATGACTTGCCGAACGCGCCGGTGCTGTTTGAAGTTGATGCTATTGCTTTGCAGCAACGCGATGTGCCAAAATACAGTGAAATCTCGAAGTTCCCCGGCGCCACGCGCGACTTGGCGCTGGTGGTGAAACACGCTGTGCCGGCCCAGGCCCTGCTGGATGCGTTCGATTCTGCGCTGCAAGTAAGTCCGCATGGCAAGCTTGTGCAAGCCATTGTTTTGTTTGATGAATATCGCGGCAAGGGACTGGAAACGGATGAAAAATCGCTTGCTTTCCGCTTTAGCTTGCAAGATACTCAAAACACCCTGCAAGACGATGTGGTAGACGCGGTGATGGCTGCCGTGACGGCGGCGGCTGTGGAAAAACACGCTGCAAAACCACGCGCTTGATTACGTGGGGCGGCGTTTACAAAGCCGCCGAAGCGTCGCCGGGTAGCATGCATGGCGGCTTTGCAAAAGCCGCCATGCATGCTACCCGGCCGTGAATATCACGCAACAATTAGAGGCAGCAAAATTAACAACAACGACGTCGATAACAACGTGCTCCAGTCCGCCCTGGATGCGGAGCTGCACAGCGCCATGCTGGTGGCGAAAGTGCGCCAGGCCGCGGAAAAGGACATGCCAACCCTGACCAAGGCTGAGCTGGCGGAACTGCTGTTCGAGCAGGTCGGCCTGAACAAGCGCGAAGCCAAGGACATGGTGGAAACTTTTTTTGACGAAATCCGCAATGCGCTGGAGCGCGGCGAAGCCGTCAAGTTGTCCGGGTTTGGCAATTTCCAGCTGCGCGACAAGCCGCAGCGCCCGGGCCGCAATCCGAAAACCGGCGAAGAAATTCCGATTACCGCACGCCGTGTGGTGACTTTCCACGCCAGCCAAAAGCTCAAGGGCATGGTCGAAGAAAGCAATTCGCTGGCGCGTGCCGCGTAAGTGAGTGCCGCCCATGAACGATCGTCTCGGCAAGTCTGATCCGGCGGCATTGCCGCCCATCCCGGCCAAGCGGTATTTCACGATCGGCGAGGTGAGCGAGCTGTGCGGCGTGAAGCCGCATGTGCTGCGTTACTGGGAACAGGAATTCACGCAGCTGAAACCTGTCAAGCGGCGGGGCAACCGCCGCTATTACCAGCACCATGAAGTGTTGCTGATACGGCGTATACGGGAATTGTTATACGAGCAGGGGTTCACCATCAGTGGCGCCCGCAATAAACTCGATAGCCGTGGCGCGGCTGCCGTGCATGCGGAGTATGATGAAGAGGTGGGGCGCGAGCCGCAGCCTGTGCAACCGCCGCCGCTGGACCGGAACATGGTGCGCACGGAATTGCTGGCCATCCTGGACTTGCTGAAAGCGGTGGATTAAAAGGCGCTGGTGCGTCTTTTTTTTCGCGCCGCGTCGTGCTGCCCGTCAGTGAAAATCCGTGGCATGGCAGAGCAGTGTAATATAGCGCTGTTACAATATTAATGTTACTATTTTGATAGTAAATAATGATGGTGTTGAGTCGTCGGCGGTGTGGGTTTTCTCCCATGCGAGGAAGACACGAGGGAAACAATGATACGCGTTGCCATTTGTGACGATCATCAGATAGTAAGGGCCGGCTTCAAGCAGATTTTTTCATCTTCGGATGAATTTTCCGTCGTTGCCGAGGGCAGCACCGGCCGCGAAGCACTGGATATTGCACGCCGTGAAATTTGCGACGTGCTGCTGCTCGATATCGCCATGCCGGACCAGTCCGGCGTGGACACCTTGCGCACGATCCGCCAGGGCCAGCCGGACCTGCCGGTATTGATCCTGTCCGGCTATCCGGCCCAGCAATATGCCTTGAACCTGTTCAAAATGGGCGCCAACGGCTACCTGAACAAGGAATGCGAAGCGGAAGAATTGATGTCGGCCGTGCGCACCGTGCACCAGGGCCGCCGTTATGTCAGTTCGCAAGTGGGGGAATTGCTGGCGCAGAGTTTTGACCGCGATCCGAACACGGCGCCCCATACGGAATTGTCGGACCGCGAATTCCAGGTGTTTTTGCGCCTGGCGCGCGGCGCCACCGTGTCCGATATCGGTGTCGCGCTGTCGCTCAGCATTAAAACCGTCAGCACCTACCGCACCCGCATCATGGAAAAGATGGGGCTGCAGTCGAACAGCGACCTGACGTATTACGCCATGAAGAACAATTTGCTGGAATGACGCACGCCGGGTGGGCGGCGCCATGCCGCCCGGATTGACCCGGCAACCATTGCGTTTTCCGCAACCCCGCCGAACTTTCTTCATTTTTCCTGTCTGCAAAACCTGCGCACTGTAGAGACTTGTGCGCTGCGGCAAATTTCCGCACGGTCTATAATTGCCCCAGCTTTGCGATAGATCACCAGCGAAGGAAGTAAATGTATTTCACAGTCGACAGAGCGCCGCAACAGAAGCTGCCCATCTATAAGACGATCCTGTGCATTACTTGTGCACTGATCCTGATCGCCAATGGCTTCAGCCTGTATTTGAACCTGCAGTCGTTGCGGGGCGCCAACACGCAACTGGCGCAAACATCGCGCGTGGCGGAGCGGCTGCAATACCTGAATGTGCTGGTGCTCGATGCGGAAAGCAGCATGCGCGGCTACTTCACGTCCGCCAAGGAATCCTACCTGGGGCCGACCCGCACGGTGGCCGCCGAGACCGAAGCCGAATTCACGGAACTGGAAAAACTGCTGGCGGAGCATCCGGCCCAGCTGAAAAACCTGGCGCAATTGCGCACCCTGGTGCGGCGCAAGCTGGCGCTGATGGCGCAAGCCATCGAGGTCTACCGCCATGGCGGACTGGAAGAAATCGTCACCATCGCCAAGGTCGGCGACGACCGTTCCGCCATGGATGAAATCCGCCTGCAAGTGGTGATCATGGTGCAGGAACAAAATGAAATGCTGAAAAAGCGCAGCGAAGCCTTTTACGATGAATACCATAAGGCCATCTGGCTGGGCATGGGCATCAATGCCGTCGCCATCATCGTCCTGATCGCGTTTTACCAGCAGGTGCGGCGCAGCTTCATGAATCGCGCGGCGGCCGAGCAGGCGCTGCAATCGGCCAATGAAAACCTGGAATCCACGGTCGAGCAGCGGACCGAGCAATTGTCGGTCCTGTCGCGCCACCTGATCAGCATCAGCGAGGAGGAAAAGGTGCGACTGTCGCGCGAACTGCACGATGAAATGGGCGCCAACCTGACGTCGATTTCCATGGATATCGCGGCGGTCATGCAGCAACTGCAAAAAACCCATCCGGAACTGGCGCTGCAGCTGAAGCGGGCCCGCGCCACCCTGGTCGATACGGTGGAAATGAAACGCCGCATTATCGAAAACCTGCGCCCCAGCCTGCTGGACAACCTGGGCCTGTGCGCGGCGATCGAAAGCTATTGCGAGGAATTCACGCGCCTGTCGAATGTCCCGTGCGACACCGATGTCGCCAGCCATATCGACAGCATTGCCAAGTCACGCGACAGCAGCCTGGCCATCGCCCTGTTCCGCATCGTGCAGGAGTCGCTGACCAATATCCGCAAATATGCCAAGGCCAGCCATGTCACGGTGACCTTGCAATGTGCGGAAGAGATATTGACATTGCGGGTGATCGACGACGGCATCGGGATTGCATCGAACACCATCGTCAAACCCATGTCGCACGGGCTGCTGGGGATGCGGGAGCGGGCCTTGCTGCTGGGCGGCACCCTGACCATCCGGCGTGGCCGCAACGAGCAGGGCACCTGTATCGAAGTGCATATCCCGCTGCGCCATACGCCGGCCAAGATGCCGGGGCGTCCGGACTTCAGCAACCTGCCACGTCCACCAGCAGACGATCATATTCCGTCTTTGCCACCTTGTAGCACTCCCCCGCGTAGCGCTCCAAGCCTGCACGATCAAGCACAGTGATGTTGCCGCGGCGGTAGGTGATCATGCCGTCGTCCTGCAGCTTGCCGGCGGCGGCCGTGATGCTTTCGCGGCGCACACCCAGCATGATGGAAATCATTTCCTGCGTGACTTTCAGTTCGTTGGAGGCGGAGCGGTCCAGCCGGTCCAGCAGCCAGCGGCACAGCTTTTGTTCGATCGAGCTGTGGCGGCCGCCCACCGCGTTTTGCGCCATTTGCGCGAACAGCGCGTGGTTGTAGCGCATCAGCAATTGCGGCAGGGCGCCGCCCTGGTTGAAGCAATCGCGCAGCGCCTGCGCTTTCAGGCGGTAGCCATAGCCGGCGCTTTGCACCACGGCGCTGCACATGGCGCGCTCGCCGGGGAACATCGACACGCCGACCACGCCTTCATGGCCGACCACGGCGATTTCCGTGGTGGCGCCATCTTCCATCACATACAGCAGCGACACGATTGAGGTGGTGGGAAAATACACGTTTTCCAGTTTGCTGCCATACTCAAACAACTCTTTACCGAAGGGCAGGGCGACCAGTTCCAGGTGTTCAAACAGGGATTCCAGGACATCGCGAGGCAGGGCCGCCAGCAGTTCGTTTTGCTGGGCGCCGCTGTAGCTGACCACGGGCCGGGACGCAACTTTGAATTCCGGCGAGTCCGGGTCCATCCGTGCGACGGATGGATGGCCGCCGGCGTGACCGAAGTCGCTGTCAAGTTGGGTGCTGTTCATTTTTTCCTCACAAGCTTAAGTACATGGTTGCAGTGCGACGCCAATGTTCAATAACGGAAATATTGGGAACATCGGGCGGGACTTCTGTTCTCGTCCCGCTTGATCGATTGCATTGCTAGTACTTTAAGTTCTTATGTAGGCCGCGAACATAAGACGGTTCTCCGCCCCCGTGTAGGCTGGGAGCATGGCGCGTTGTAAGTTTATTCCTACGGAAACGTTGTTCAGTGGTATCAGCCGAGCAGCCGCTTGCGCGACACCAGGCTGGGCTTGTTGGCGCTCCATTCAAGCGGCGGCGCCACGGTGGGCAGATGCCCGTCGCGCGGCAGGGCGGCCGGGTCGGTGTCCGGCGCCGGCGCGTGGTCCAGGCGGAAGCGGCTGACCGCCGCGCCCAGGTGCACCGCCTCCTCATGCAGGCTGTCCGCGCCGGCCGACGCTTGCAGCACCAGCGCGCCGTTCTGGCGCGTCATGTCATCGATACGGGCCAGTGCGCGGTCCACCTGCTCGATTTGCTCCCGCTGGGCCGCTTCCGCTTCACTGATCTGCGCAATAATCGATGCCGTTTGTTGCACGGAATGAACGACTTGATCCATCGTGGCGCCCGCCGCGCCGGCCTGGGCATGGCCCGCTGCCACCCGCGCCACGGAATCGTCGATCAGCGTCTTGATTTCCCTGGCGGCGGAAGCGGAACGCTGCGCCAGCGAACGCACTTCGCTGGCCACCACGGCAAAGCCCCGGCCCGCCTCGCCGGCGCGCGCCGCTTCCACCGCCGCGTTCAATGCCAGGATATTGGTCTGGAACGCGATGCCGTCGATCACCCCCGTGATGTCGCGGATCTGGTCGGAACTGGCGCGGATGGCGGCCATGGTATCGACCACGGCGGCGACCTCCTGGCCGCCGTGGCGCGCGATATCCGACGCCGACTGCACCAGCCGGCGGCCGCTGGCCGCGTGCGCCGCGTTGCGCTGCACGGTGGCGGTCAGCTGGCGCATCGAGGCGGCGGTTTCCGACAAGTCTTGCGCTTGCGACACCGTGTGGCCGGACAATTCGGTATTGCCGCCCGCCAGTTCGTCGGCGCCACTGGCGATCCGCCCGGCGCCGCTGCGGATATCGCCCACCAGGGTCGCCAGCGACGCCGTCATGGCGCCAAAGGCGTTGACCAGGCCGCCGATCTCGTCGCGCGCCGGCGAGGCGATGGCCAAGGTCAGGTCGCCGGCCGCCGCGGCCCGCACGGCCCGGTTCAGGCTGCCGACGTCGCGCGAGAACGACAAATAAAAGCCGGCGAACAGGAACGCCGCCACGGCGATCGCCGCCAGCACCCCGGCCAGCATCAGGTTGCGGCGCCACTGGTCGGCCGCCATGCGCTCGGCCAGCAACCGGTCCAGCGCTTGCGCGCAGGCGCCGCCAAAGTCATACAGGCCATCGATGGCGGCATGGGCCGCGCCGGTAAATGCCTTGCCGGACGTCTGGTTGTACGAATTGGTGACTTCATTCCTGCTGCGCTCCAGGAAGGCCAGCGCATTGGCGGTGGCCGCCTGGTGCGATTGCAGCGCGGCGCCCAATGCCGGGTTGTGCTGCAGCATGGCCGCCACCTGGCCCGGCACCCGGTCGAGGTTGTGGCGCGCGATCATCGCGGTGGCGTTGACCATCTGGTCTTCGTTGGCCTCGAACAAGCCGCTGTCGATGTAGGCGCCGCCGTGGGCGCCGATCACCGACAAGTCTTCCGCGATCTCCGGCAGCGAGCGGGTGAAGGCGGCAATCAGGTAATACGTCTGCACTTGCGGATCGAGGCTCAGGCTGGAACGGTCCGCCACGGCGGTGGCCAGCTTGCGCAATTGCGCCAGCAGCGCGCCGTGCAATTTGGCGCTGTCCCTGGCGTCCGACGCCCCCTTGGCCTGGCGTTCGGCCAGCGTGCTCCACGCCTGGCGCGCCGCCGTCCATTCCGGCAGCGCCGCCAGGTCGGTGGCGCCGGCTTGCCACGCGTCGAGCCGCGTGATGCGCTGCGCGACCTCGGCGCGCAACGGCGCGCCGTCGGCCGGCTGGTTGGCGGCCAGGCGCAGGCGCTCGAGCGCGCGGTGCTGCTGCACCAGGCGCGTGATGTCCTGCACTTGCCGCAGGTAAGCCACGCCGCGCTGTTCGCGTCCGGTGACGTCGATGGATTTGTTCAGCTCAAACATCAGCAGGGACGTCACCAGCAGCAAGGGCAGCAGGAACACCAGGGTAACAAGCATAAACTTGGGGAACAGGCGCAAGCGCTGCATCAGGGCGATGGCTGGTTTCAGGAGGGTTTTCATCGTGATCTCGATTGATTAAAATTGCCGCCGCGCAATAATGCCTACACTATGTGACAGCTTGATGAATCGCAAGGTGCGCTCTATAGTGAGGCGGGAACCCCTGAAAGGCAGCCGATGCACGTGTTGGTAGTGGAAGACGACGCCGTCCTGGCCGATGGCCTGCACCGTATCCTGAGCGGACACGGGATGGCGGTGGACGTGCTGAAGAACGGCGCCGATGCCGACGCCATGCTGGCCGCCAGCGAAGGGGACGGCATTGCCGTGGTGGTGCTTGATATCGGCCTGCCCGGCATCGACGGCTTTGAGGTGGTGCGCCGCCTGCGCGCGCGCGGCGCCGTCACGCCGGTGCTGTTGCTGACGGCGCGCGACGCGGTGGAAGACCGGGTGCGGGGGCTGGAACTGGGCGCCGACGATTACCTGGTCAAGCCGTTTGCCATGCCGGAACTGGTGGCGCGGGTGCGCGCGCTGGCGCGCCGCCACGCGGCGAAGCCGCAGGTGCTGGCCATGGGCGCGCTGGCGCTGGACGCCGTGGCGCGCCGCGCCCGCATTGGCGAGCGCGCCATCGACCTGTCCGCGCGCGAATGGGCGGTGCTGGAATACCTGCTGCAGCATGGTTCGCGCGTGGTGTCGAAGCAGCAGATCATCGACGCCATCCTGCCCTTCGGCGATGACATGACCTTGAACGCGGTGGAAGTGTATATCTCGCGCCTGCGCCTGAAAATCGCCGATGCCGGCATCACCATCCGCACCATCCGCGGCTTTGGCTACATGCTGGAACCCGCCGCCCCGTCCTCGCCGCCGGACCATGCCTGACTTGCCGCGGGATGCACATGCCGGCCGCACCGACAGCATCCGCCTGCGCCTGCTGAAATGGCTGATTGCGCCGTTCGTGCTGGTCAGCCTGGCCGGCGGCGCCCTGACCTATGTGCTGGCGTGGCTGCCGGCGCAAATGGCCTATGACCAGAACCTGTTCGACGTGGCCGGGGCATTGGGGGCGCGGCTCGATCTCAAGGGCGGCGTGTGGCGCATGGATTTGCCGCCGCAGGCGGAGCAGGTGCTGCGCAGCGGCGATATCGACCACGTGACGTTTACGGTGCGCGAAGCGGGCGGCGGCCTGGTGGCGGGGGATGGCGATTTCCCGCCGTTGCGCGCACCGGCAAAGACCGGCGTGCCGGCGGCCTATGACGACGTGGCCCGTGGCGAGGCGGTGCGCGTGGTGGCGCTGCGCATCGTGCGCGGCGAGCGGGTCGCCCTCATCGGGGTGGCCAAGACGGTGCGCATGCGCGCGCAAATCCGCCAGGCGGCGTTCCGCGCCTTGCTGGTGCTGGGCGCGCTGGCCACCCTCGGCTGCGCCGGACTGGCCTGGTTTTCCGTCACCAACGGGCTGCGGCCGCTGGCGCGCATGCGCAGCCACTTGAACGCGCGCAGCCGCGACGACCTGGCGCCGATCCCCGCCGCCGGCGTGCCGTATGAACTGGAACCGGTGGTGCATGCGTTCAACGGCTTGCTGGCGCGGGTGCGGGACGCGGCGCAGGCACAGCAGGATTTCCTGGCCGACGCGGCGCACCAGTTGCGCACGCCGCTGGCGGGGTTGCAGGCGCAACTGGAATGGCTGGCGCGGCGCCATACCGATGCGGAAACCGCGCAGGCGGTGGCGCTGATGCTGACCGCCACCGAGCGCATGGCGCGCCAGAGCCGCCAGTTGCTGGCGCTGGCGCGCGCGGAGTCCGGCCAGTTTGACAGCACCGGGCTGGCGCCGCTGCGGCTCGACGCCGTGGTGGGCGAGGGCGTCCAGCAATTTGTCGAGCAGGCCGCCCGCAAGCGGATCGACCTGGGGTTTGAACTGGACCCGGCCACCGTGCGCGGCGAGCGTTTCCTGTTGCGCGACCTGATCGATAACCTGACCGACAACGCGCTGCGCTATACCCCGGAGCACGGCGTGGTGACGGTGCGTTGCAGGCAAAGCGCGGGGCAGGGCGCGGTGCTGGAAGTGGAAGACTCCGGTCCCGGCATTCCGCCGCAGTTGCGCGGCGCCGTGTTCGACCGCCACGTGCGGCTCGACAGCAAACTCACCGGCAGCGGCCTGGGCCTGGCCATCGTGCGCGACATTGCCGCGGTCCACGGCGCCCAGGTGGTGGTGGGCAGCGGCGCAAAGGGGATTGGCGCTTTATTCACGGTGCGCTTCCCGCCCGAATTTTCCACCTAAAGTTACTGTCAGGAAACTGTCAGCATTTCCTCAGGGAAATGCAAGCTTGCATTGCTACGATGGTGGCATGGCATGGCGCCATGCAACCTCGGAGAACCCAATGAAGCGACGCCTACAGGCAATTTATGCGACCGGCTACACGCTGATGGAAGTGATGGTCACGGTCGCGATCGTCGGCATCCTGTCGGCGGTGGCGATGCCCGCGTATACCGATTACGTGACGCGCGGCCGCCTGGCCGAAGCGTTCACGGCACTGGGTGGGGCACAGGCATCGGCCGAGCAGTTCTGGGCCAATAACCGCACCTATGTCGGTTTCGACGGCGCCAGCTCGTTCCCGGCCGCCAGCACCAATTTCACCTATGCGCTGTCCGGCGCCTCGACGTCGGCGTACACGGTCACGGCGACCGGGCAGGACAAGGCCGCCGGCTTTGTGTACACGATAGACCAGACCGGCGCCAAGACCACCACCGGTTCGCCGGCCGGCTGGGGCACCAGCACCACGTGCTGGGTCGACCGCAGGGGTGGAGCATGTTCCAACTGAACCCCATGGCGCCGATGCCAACGCCAACCCTGAAGCCGGCGCGGGCGCAGGCCGGCGTCACCTTCGTCGAGCTGGCGATCGGCCTGGCCATCGTGGCGATCGTGATGGCGGTCGGTTTGCCGATGATGTCGAACTGGGTCGTGACCAACAAGGCGGCGTCGGCCGCGGAGTTTTACGCCGATGGCTTTGCCATGGCGCGGCGCGAAGCCGTGGCGCGCAACGCGTCGTCCCGCATTGTGCTGACACCGAATGTGAGCAACGGCCAGATGGACTGGCGGGTCGATGTCTGTTATCCGGCGGCCGATGTGCGCTGCACCAATGCCACCGGCACCTGGTCCACCACCACCGACCCGGCGTCGAACGATCCGCTGGGCGCCACCGCCGGCTTTAAATCCGTGTTCCGCGACGCCGGCGCGCTGCCGCAATCGGACGTCCTGCTGCCCAGCATCGAACCGTCCGGCGCATCGGAAATTTACTTTACGGCACTGGGCTGGGTCGACACCACGATCGACAACCGCCTGACCCGCATCCGCCTCGATCCCGCCACGCGCTACGCCAACGAAATTCCCGTGGCGGCCGTGGCCGTGACCCTGGCGGGCACGGCCAGCAAGTGCAACCCGACCTTGTCCGCGCCCGATTCCCGGGCCTGCCCGCCATGAACAAGCTCAATACCACTCGGCCGCAAGCCGGTTTGCCGGCACGGCGCCAGCACGGCGTCGCCATGCTGGAGGCCATTATTGCCATCCTCGTCCTCGGCATCGGCCTGCTCGGCACGGTCGGGATGCAGGCGCGCGCGTATTCCGCGCTGTCGGACGCCGGCATGCGCGCCGAAGCCACCATTGCCGGCGATACCTTGCTGGGCATTATGAGCAACGACGCGAGTAACCTGGGGTCGTACGCCGTCGCGGAGAGCGGGGCGGCCAGCGCGGTGCTGGCGCCGTGGATGACGGAAACCAAGGCGCGCATCCCGAACGCCGCGGTGTCCGTCACCGTGACGCCGGAAACCGGCCGCACCCGTGTCGATATCACGATCCGCTGGACCCGCAAGACCGGCGGCGCGGAAAACCGCCACCAGCTGACTTCCTACGTGGCCAACGCCTCATGACGATCATGAAATTCACGCATACCATGAACACCGCGCGGGGCTTTTCCGTGGTCGAACTGATGGTCGCCATGGCGGTGGGCTTGCTGGCCATGACCTTTGCCACCCGTATGCTGGTCGGCGCGGAACAAAACAAGGCCAGCTCGCTGGGCGGTTCTGACCAGATGCAAAACGGCATGCTGGCGCTGTTTTCCATTCAGGAAGACGCCGTCCAGGCCGGCTGGGGCTTGAACGATGAGCTGCTGGCCGGCTGCAACACCACCTTCACCGACACCAGCGGCTTTGAACTGGCCGTCGACGCCAGCAGCGGCGCCAACCGCACGCCGCTGGCGCCGGTGATCATCCAGAACAGCACCACCGGATCCGACGCCGTCAGCCTGTACGCCGGCACCTCGCAGACCGGCGTCGGCTCGGTCAAGGTGCGCTCGCTGTATGCGGGCGCCGACACGCTCGACATCGACACCCAGGCGCCGTTTGGCTTTGCCGCCGGCGACGCCATCGTGGTGGCGACCGAACCGTCGGGTGGCAACTGCACGCTGGCGCAACTGAGCGCCGACCCGCTGGCGTCGTCGCTGCAGTTTTCCAGCGGCGACGGCAACCGTTTTAATAGCGGTGCGCTGGGCGGCAACGCCTATGCGGCGGGCCAGGCCCGTGTCTTCAACCTGGGACCGGCCCGCAACCTGGCGCTGCACACCTGGACCGCCGCCAACGGCGTGCTGACCCTGCGCGCCAGCAACCTGGAAGGCGCGACGGCGGCCGGGGTGGCCGTGGTCAGCAACATCGTCGCGCTGAAGGCGCAATACGGCTTCGATACCCGCGCCTCCGCCGTGTTCGACGCGGCGACGTCGATGCAGGTGCTGCAATGGTCGAACACCATGGTCGATGCGGACGGCGTCGGCGGCATCGGCAATGCCGGCGACTACCGCCGCGTGGCGGCGATCCGGGTCGCCATCGTGGCGCGCAGCGCGGCGCCGGAAAAGCCGGACAGCGCGGGCGCCTGTACCGCCACCACCACCGCGCCGGTGGTGTTTGCCACCGCCAGCCCATCCGGCGTGACGGCGGTGCCGGTGACCGCGCCGGTGGCGCTGGCCAATGATCCATTTGACTGGAAGTGCTACCGCTACCGGGTCTTTGAATCCATCATCCCGATCCGTAATTCCGGCTGGAGGCCGACATGATACGGCACACCCCATACAAGTTGCGTGCGCGCCAGCGCGGCATGGCGCTGCCGGTCGTGCTGATCCTGTTGACGGTGATGCTGATCAGCAGCCTGTACCTGGTGAAATCCACCACCTCCGGCACCATGGCGACCGCCAACCTGGCCTATGACTCGGCCATGTCGAAGGCGGCCGACCTGGGCCTGCACACGGCGTTCCAGTACCTGTCCACGGTGTCCAAGGAAACCCTGCTGAACCATGATTCCGTCAACGGCTACCGCGCCACAGTCAATCCCGCGATTTCCGTCAATCACAGCGACTATTGGGAAGGCGCGGCGCATGTGACCGATACCGCCGGCAACCAGATCGAATACGTGATCCACCGCATGTGCATGTTTACCGGCGACTACAACGCCACGGCGCCCGCCAACCGCTGCACGCTGACGTCGTCCAAGAGCAAGGTAGGGTCCGCCAGCCGGCTGGGCGAAAGCCTGTCGTCGGACCGCTCCGAATACAACGCCATCCCCGAATTGCATTATGTCGTCACGGCGCGCATCCACGGCGCCAAGGGCGGCAATGTCGTCACCCAGGCCGTGGTGATGATGGGACCCTGAAGGAACCGACCATGCACACCATCCCCACCCACCGCACCATCGTTGCCACGGCGCTGGCGCTGGTTTCCGCGTTGCCGCTGCCGGCCATGGCCGGCACCACCAACATTGCGCAAGTGCCGCTGCTGAACATTTCCGGCACCGGCAGCGTGAAGCCCAACCTGATGCTGTTGTTCGACAATTCCGGCTCGATGGAACAGCATTACACGCCGGACTACGTCAACGACAACCTGTGCCGCTCCGGCGCCAAGCTGTCGAGCGGGCAAATGGCGTGCAACGTCGGCCATCCGCCGTTCATGTCGCCGGACTTCAACCGCCAGATCTATAGCCCGAAAATCCGCTACCAGCCGCCCATCAGGGACGACGGCACCTATTACAACGAACAGACGGCCGCCAACACCACCAACTGGACCAATGTGGCCAGTGATGGTTTCGGCGTGTATAACCGGAATTTGTATGCGGCCAGCGACACCACCATCAACCTGATCACGGAATTCCCGGACCTGAAGTGGTGTACCGTGTCCGGCGGCACCGATTGCCGGACCAATACCGCGACCTACACCTACCCGGACGCGACCTACCGGTATCCGACCGCGATTGCCACCAGCCCGTACTACTACACGATTTCCACGGCGGAATACTGCACCAACGAGACCATGACCGTGTGCAAATCCACGGCGGCGGGCGCGGCGGCGCCGTCCGGCTATCCGATACCGGCCAAGGTGCGCTGGTGTACCGACACCGCCCTGATCAATTGCCAGGCCAAGCGTGTCGGCAGCTATATTTATCCGCGCTATTCGACCGCCAGCGGCGCCACCGCGTCGTACGGCACCATCACGATCAATGCGTCCTCGTCCGGCAGTTCGATGACCATCACCAGCGCCACCATCCCCGACCCGAGCACGGCGCGCACCATCACCAACGGCACGGTGACGGCGTCAACCGGCACCAACAGCGCCTTGAAACAGCAGACCCTGGCCAGCGCGCTGGCCGCCAGCATCATCGCGCGCACCGGCCTGACCAACCAGTACTATGCCTGCGTAAAAACGCCGATCGGCCAGCCGACCGTGCCGGCCTGCTCGACCTTTGGCATTACGCTGGCGTCGGACAGCGTGGTGGCCGTGGTGCCGGTGGTGTGCACCGGAGCCAAGTCGCTGACCACCTGCCTGACCGTCAACGACAGCAGCCGTTCCGGCTGGGGCATCACCGTCAACGCGCCCACCGTCACGGTGACGCCGGCCGTGTCGCGGGTGTCGCCGACCGCCATCATCGGCGTCTCCGGCACCACGTCCAACAGCGGCACGCCGCGGGTGGCCAGCGTGACGTGGGGCGGCACCGCGCTGACCGGCAACATCAACCTGGGCAACAACCGCAGCGCCAGCCAGGTGGCCAGCACCATCGTGTCGGCCATCGGCACCGGCGGCACGATCCGCGCCTATGTCGGCGGCAATAGCGTCACCTCCGTGTGCCAGGCCCAGACCAACACGAAAATCTGCCTGGTCGATACCGCCATCAACAGCAATTCCAACACGCCGTCGACCGGCACCTTGACGGCCGGCGGCTCGATTGCGTTTACCTATACGGCCGGTTCCGGCTATGTGGCGGCATCGTCGGCCGTCACCGACAGCATCCCGACCACGACGGCGGCCTTGTCCGCCGGCTCCGAAGCGCCCAGCACCTTCGTGCGCGTCAACCTGACGTCGGGCAGCACGTACGCGAAAGGCGCCGACCGCGTCGACTGCGTGGCACAAGCCGGGGTGTGCACCTATGAAGAGGAAATGACGAATTTCGCCAACTGGTACACGTACTACAAGAGCCGCTTGCAAATGATGAAGACCGCCGTCGGCATTGCCTTTGCCGCCATCAACAGCAATTACCGGGTCGGCTACGTGAAACTGTCGAACGCCGGCGCCGGCGCGGCGATCGACCTGAAGCCGGCCGACTTTGTCGGCACCGCGCGCACCAACTGGTATTCGGCGCTGTACAACACCACCACCAGCGGTTCGACGCCGATCCGCACCGCGATGGACAGCGTGGGCAAGATGTTTGCCAACCAGAGCCCGTACAACTACGCTTCCGGCCAGGAAGTGGTGCAGTACCCGTGCCAGCCGAATTTCCTGATCCTGACCACGGACGGCTACTGGAACGGCGGCGCGTCGACCACGGTTGCCAACAACGACAACGTGGAAAACACCAGCCGCTTCTGCACCCAGGCGCGCGGCTGCGTCGACCCGCGTGTGCAATCGGCGCAATCGATCGCCGACGTCGCACTGTACTGGTACAACGGCGGCTCCAACACGGGCACGGTGTCGCTGCGTCCCGGCCTGGAGCCGGACATGACGAAGCCGGGCCAGGTACCGGCCGCCGCCGGCGAAAACACCCACCTGCACATGAACACCTACACGCTGGGCCTGGGCATGGATGGCGTGATGACCTATGAAGCCAACTACGATACGGCGCCCAAGGTCGGCGGCGACTTCTACAACCTGATCACCGGCGTGACGTCGGGTTGCCCGTGGAACGGCGGCGGCGCCTATGTCTGGCCCGACCCGCAAACGTCCAGCACCGCCAGCACCGTGCAGGAACGGGTGGACGACCTGTGGCACGCGGCCATCAATGGCCATGGCAAGTACTTCAGCGCCAACGAGCCGAAGGAAGTGGTGGAGGGCTTGTCCACCGCGCTGGCCAACATGCAGGTGTCGGTCGGCGCGGCGGCCGCGGCCGCAACCTCGACGCCGAACATTTCGCAGCAGGACAACGACATTTTCTCGGACACCTTCACCACCGTGAAGTGGTATGGCGAACTGACCGACCGCAAGATCGATCCGGCCACCGGGGTGGTCAGCACGTCGATCACCTGGACCAGTTCCGACACGGTGGGCAGGAAGGCGCTGGCCGACACGCGCACCGTGCACATGATCGACACGGCCGCGGCGACGCCAACCCTGAAAAACTTCCGCTATGCCAGCCTGAGCGCGGCGGAAAAAGCCTGGTTCGACAACAAGTGCAGCTTGCTGAGCCAATGCACCTTGCTGTCGGCGGCGGACCGCGCCATCGTCAACGATGGCAACAACATGGTGGAATGGCTGCGCGGGGCGCAAACCTATGCCGACGACACGGTATTCCGCGCCTATACCCTGACCGGCTACACGCCGGCCGGCGCTTCGGGTCCGATACCCATCGTGCTGGGCGATATCGCCTCGTCGAAACCGGCTTACCTGCGCGACCCGCGCAAGAGCTATACGCTGGCCGGCTATGACCAGTTCAAGAGCGATAACGCCGGCCGCGCGGCGGCCGTGTTCACCGCCGCCAACGATGGCATGCTGCATGCGTTCAGTGCGGCCACCGGCGAGGAAATGTGGGCGTACATGCCGCGCATCACCATGAAAAAGCTGTATGCGCTGGCCAGCACCACCTACGGCACCAACCACTTCTTCAGCACCGACGGTTCGCCGGAACTGGGCGACGTGCAGCTCTCGACCGGCTGGCGCACCGTGCTGGTGGCCGGCCTGAACGGCGGCGGACGCGGTTACTATGCGCTGGACGTGACGGACCCCGCCGCGCCGAAAGCGCTGTGGGAAATTTGTGCCGACCCGGCGGTGTGCGCCATCAACGACCCGGATATCGGGCTAACGTTCGGCAATGCGCAATATGGCATCTGGCAAAACAAATGGGTGGTGCTGCTGACCTCGGGCTATAACAACGTGCCCGGCGTGGACAATGTCAATACTGGCGGCGGGCAGGGCTGGCTGTACATCGTGGATGTGGAAACCGGGGCGATCCTGAGAAAGGTGGGGACCGGTTCCGGCAACACCACGACCCCGTCCGGCTTTGCGAAAATCACCGCCATCACGGATGACCCCGCCACCGACCCGGTCATCACCTATGTGTATGGCGGCGACAACGACGGCAAGCTGTGGCGCTATGATCTCACCAATGCGGCGGGCGCCGTGTCGGTGATGCACCTGGCCGATGCTGGTGCCCTGCAGCCGATCACCACCCGGCCGGAAGTCACGCTGTGCGCCGCCACCGACAGCAGCGGCGCGCTGTTCGCCCAGCGCGTGGTGCTGTTCGGCACCGGGCGCCTGCTGGACGTGCCCGACACCACCAATACCGATACCCAGAGCCTGTACCTGATCCGCGACAAGGACACCTTTGTTTCGATCCGCAGCGCGGCGGACATGGTGCGGCAAACGCTTTCGCTGCAGGGCTCCAGCAGCAACGTCAACACCTACGCCGTGTCCAACACGGCGGTGGACCTGGCCACCAAGAGCGGCTGGTACTTCGACTGGAACCTGAACCTGGGCGAACGGATGAACCTGGACCCGAAAGTCGTCAGCGGCGTGGCCAATGTCGTGACCAATATCCCGAGTTCGTCGTCGTCCTGCTCGGTGGGCGGTTCGTCCAACGTGTACAGCGTCAATGTCTGCAACGGCAATGCCGTGACGGGCACCATTGCCGGCGGCACCTTGTCGAACACGTCGGCCGCTGTTGGTTTCATCATCATCCGCCTGCCGAAAGGGGAGCTGAAAATGATCACCACCACGGCCAAGGGCGAAATGCTGACCAAGCCCCTGACGGAATTGAACTCCGCCGCCGCCCACCGCGTTGGCTGGCGCCGCGTGAAAAACGATTAAGCGGGCCACGGTCGTCAACCGGTGCCAGGTTTGCGCAGCAAGCCTGGCACCATGCCGCCGCCGCCAGCATCCCGGGTCCGACCCCCCCACACCACCGCAGCTAAAATCCCGACCAAAATGGTGTAAAATCCCGGGTTTTGCTCCGCAAGGCCCCGGCCATCCCCATGTCCAACGAAATCGACACCACCTCCAGCGACAACGCTGAGCAGGCCAGCGGCAAATCCGCCGCCCTGATCGCACGCGAAACAAAGCGCCGCCGCACGTTCGGCATCATTTCCCACCCGGATGCGGGTAAGACCACGCTGACGGAAAAGCTGCTGCTGTTCTCGGGCGCGATCCAGATGGCCGGTACCGTGAAGGCCCGTAAATCCGGCCGCCACGCGACGTCCGACTGGATGGAAATCGAAAAGCAGCGCGGCATTTCGGTGGCATCGTCGGTGATGCAGTTCGATTTCCGTGATCACATCATCAACTTGCTCGATACCCCGGGCCACCAGGACTTTTCCGAAGATACGTATCGCGTGCTGACGGCGGTCGACTCGGCGCTGATGGTGATCGACGCGGCCAAGGGTGTGGAAGCGCAGACCATTAAACTGCTCGACGTTTGCCGCATGCGCAATACGCCGATCGTGACCTTCATGAACAAGCTGGACCGCGAATGCCGCGACCCGCTGGAATTGCTGGACGAAGTGGAATCGGTGCTGAAAATCCAGTGCGCGCCGGTGACCTGGCCGATCGGCATGGGCAAGAATTTCCGCGGCGTGTACCACTTGCTGAACGACGAAATCCTGCTGTTCCGCGCCGGCGACGAAAGCGTCAGCAGCGACGTGGAAATCATCAAGGGCATCGACAACCCGCGCCTGCAGGAAATGTTCCCGCTGGAGATGGACCAGTTGCGCATGGAAGTGGAACTGGTGCACGGCGCGTCGCACCCGTTCAACCTGGAAGACTTCCTGGCTGGCAAGCAGACCCCGGTCTTCTTTGGCTCAGCGATCAACAACTTTGGCGTGCGTGAAATCCTGTCGGCGCTGGTGGACTGGGCTCCGGCGCCCCGTGGCCGCGACGCCTCCGTGCGCGTGGTGGAGCCAACCGAAGAGCCGTTTACCGGTTTTGTCTTCAAGATCCAGGCCAACATGGACCCGGCGCACCGCGACCGTATCGCCTTCCTGCGCGTGTGCTCGGGCCGTTTCGAGCGCGGCATGAAGGTCAAGCACTTGCGCCTGGGGCGTGAAGTGAAGGTGTCGTCGGTGGTGACGTTCATGGCGTCCTCGCGCGAACAGGTGGAAGAAGCCTACGCGGGCGACATCATCGGCTTGCCGAACCACGGCAACATGCAGATCGGCGACAGTTTCTCCGAAGGCGAAATGCTGACCTTCACCGGCATCCCGTACTTCGCCCCGGACTTCTTCCGCCAGGTCCGCATCCGTAACCCGCTGAAGATCAAGCAGCTGCACAAGGGCTTGCAACAGCTGGGCGAAGAGGGGGCCGTTCAGGTTTTCAAGCCGGTCTCCGGCGGCGAACTGGTGCTGGGCGCGGTCGGCGTGCTGCAGTTCGAGGTGGTGGCGAGCCGCCTGATGAACGAATATGGCGTTGATGCCGTGTTTGAAAGCACGTCGATCTCGACCGCGCGCTGGGTGTCGTCGGATGACAAGAAAGCGTTGTCCGACTTCGAAAATTCGCTCTCCGCCAACGTGGCCTACGATGCGGCGGGCAACCTGGCCTACCTGGCCACGTCCGGCGTCAACCTGCGCCTGACGCAGGAGCGCTGGCCGAAGCTGCAATTCCACGCGACGCGCGAGCACGCGGCCAAGCTGGTGTAAAAAAGCGGGCCACCAGCGCCCGCTTTATCGATGTCATACATTCCGTAGGGCGGGTTTCATAAACCCGCCATGCGTGCAAATCGGCGCGGTCTCACTTGACCGGCGCCGCCAACGGTTTCCCCTTCTCGACGACATACACCCCCACCAGTTTCATAACCGTGCCGCCCACATTGCGCGCATCATGAATCTTTCCGGCGGGAATTACAAACGCATCGCCAGCCTTCACGCGGCGCGGATCCTCGCCCTCGATCAGCACTTCGCCTTCGCCCTCCAGCACGTAGCTGATTTCATCACCCGGATGGGTATGCCGTCCCGCCACCGCGCCCGGCTCCAGCTCCACCCGCGCCACCACGGCTTCCCGCCCCGGCGCCGCCACATCCTGCTTGGTCACGACCGTGCGCTTGATGCCGGACGCCTGCGCCAACGCGCCGCCGGACGCTGCGAGCAGGAACGCGGCAAGGAAGGCGGATGCGGTCACGGATTGTTTCATCATGCGTGTCCTTTCACGTGGTGGTGGTGATGGTCGTTACCAAACAGGATCGCGTCCAGGATGCTGGCCGACCAGCACAGCACGCAGGCAAGGGTGGCGGCCGTCATGGTCGGCCCGTTGACACGCGAAGCGGCGATCTGCGCCGCCAGCAGGGTCACGTCAAACGCGAGCGTGCCATTGGCCAGCTGCGCCGCCACCAGCGTGGCTTGCTCGTACGCGACATACAGGATGTAAAACAGGGAAACCAGGGAAGGGATCAGGAAGATGCAGCCACGGGTGGGCTTCTTCAGGAAGATGATTTGTCCCAGCCCCGGGAAGACGAGGCCGGACATCAGTGCTGCCTTGATGGATTGCTTCATGGTCAGAACTCCTTTGTGGGGAGACTCTATCTTACACTTTTGGCAAAGGATATGGCGAGCCTGGCGTCGGCCGGCATCTGTTTGACCGGATCGCCGAACCGTAATAGACTGAATTCTGTCTTAATTTGGTGCCTGCTATCGGAGGCCGTATGGATACCGTCAAACGCTACCATCCCATTTCCTATCTCAAAATGCACACTGCCGAAGTGGCTCGGCAACTCGCCGAGGAAACGGATGCGCTGATCATTACGCAAAATGGCGTGCCTGCATTCGTCTGCGTCAGCATGGAAGAGTATTACCAGACCCGGGAGACCAATGCCTTGCTGCGCTTGCTGGCGTTGGGGGAGCGCGAGGTCAGGCAGGGTAACGTGCAGTCGCTGGAATCGGTCCGGGCTGAGCTGGACAAGTCGCTGTTTGGCGACGAGTGAGCGATGGCGTATACCTTCAATATTCTTCGGTGGGCGAAGGCGGATATCGAGGACAACATCCGATATTTGAAGCAGGAGCGGGGAACGGCGCTAGCCAGGAAATCCTATATTGAACTGATGGACAAGCTGGCGCTGTTGGCTACGCAGCATCAAATGGGTAATGTGGTGCCGGAATTGGTGAACTTAGGGCGCCTGGATTACCGTGTACTGGTGCACGAGACACGCACTAAAGTACTTTACCGTATCGATGTGGGGCGCAAGGCTGTCGAGATCCATATGGTGTTTGGGAGCCGGCAGGATTTTCAGGATTTGTTGCATAGGCGGGTGATGCGGTTTATTCAGTGAGTAAATCGAGTATGCGGAGGTGCGCGATGTCGATCATAAAACTATTACAGCAGTAATTAAATTATGAACGGCGCGGTGCGGTCGCGACGGTGGACTGGGAGTAACTCTTTTATGCTAACAATAATCAAATCAAGAACTTGCTTGCAAATTCGTCAAGGAGGAGCTGCTAACAGGCTGCTGAAATACTGTTTTTCGCCCGGCTCGCCAGAATTGCCGACCTCTTAAAACGAGCTATAAGCGATTTTTCGACATGGCCAAGGGGTGAGGTGCCCTTGCAAAGAGAAAATTCCTGGCGTTGGATAGGTATTTCAGCAGCCTGTTAGATATAGATTCTTCGGATTTAAAGTGAATCCCGATTGCCTCAGACAGGGTCTGGATCATTGTCAATATCAGGCGCCCCCGCTACGGTTTCAATTTCGCCTATGTCGAGCGGTATCGGGAGGCGTGATGCCGAATCAACAGCTGTCTGCAGCGCCTCTTGTTTAGTAGGGAGAAAATGCTTCATAACTTTGTCAAATGTCCGTATGAATGAGTTTGTACTATTTTTTCCTAGCAGTGTTCAGAATGGCGGAAATTCAGAGGTGCCTTGGACTTTCTTGGAAATTAAATTAATCTGGTAGTCGTAGCAATCTCAACGAGGTGGCGGTTCATTGTCAACTTCTGGCGCGCCGGTAACTATTGAAATTTCCGAAGGGTCGAGTTGTGATAAAACGGTTGCCGGCGCGGATTCTTGCAAGGAAAATGCTATCGTTGCTGTTTGATTTTGCATTTAGAGCTCCCTCTAATCTTAATTAGATGGGTGGTTTTCAACTTCAGGTGCCCCCACCACGGTTTGAATTTCATCCGTGTCGAGCGGCTCAGGGTCGTTGTCTATATCAGGAGCTCCAGTTGCAGCTTCTAACTCATCTTTATCAAGCTGGATTAACATTGCAGATGCAGAAATTTCTACTGTATTGGATTCCGTAGCGGCGCTTTCGATTGCAATGATTTGTTTGCCATCAAAAATTCTCAATGTATTAATGATGTTATTAATTAAATGTTTTACTTAAATCATTACACTAATCTCGATTAAATCTGAGTGAAAAAATTCCCTGTTATATTGGTGGCATTTCATTTAGTACCTCTGGCGCTCCGCCCACTGCCAAAACCTCTGGTGGATTAAGTACGGTCATGTTGGTTTTACTCGGCTTCCTAATACTTGGCGCGGAAAAAGTATTTTTTTGAGTGTTATGTTGCTTAACAACTTGAGTGGCGCTAATAAGTTTCGTATACATAATAGTTGATCCAAAATAATTTGATTATCTCCGCTACATGAGATTTGCATCGGAGAATTTCAGCTGAATGGCAGTTCAACGTCGGGTGCGCCTCAGACTGCTTGACATTCCTCTTCGGATAATTCCGCAATTTTCAGATGGACAATTTCGGTGTCCCAAGTACTCATTCCTACTGCATCCTATGGCTGGTTGGAATAATGCCAGTGTGCAACTAAGCCCGCGCCTTTGTCAATTCAATATCAATGGTTGCAGAATGCAGTTGACGGCCTTTTACGAGTTAGTGAAAATTCTTCATCATCGCGACGAGATGCCTTGGAGTTGTCTTGAGCCACTTGTTAACTTGGAGGTATATCGTTCTGAACCTCTGGTGCACCTGTAACTATTTCAATTTCCGAAGGATCGAGTTGTGATAAATCAGCTGCCGACATGGGTTCCTGCAAGGCAGGTGTGCTTATCGTTACTGTTTGAATTCGCATGCAGAGCTTCCTATGTGTGGTGACTAGGTCGGCGGATTATTGTCAATTTCAGGCGCCCCCACCACGGTTTGAATTTCATTCGTGTCGAGCGGCGTCGCAAGCATGGACACGGAATCGGAATCGGTCTGCTGCGGCTCTTGCTTAGTTGGGAGTAAGTGGTTCATAACTTTGCTAAGTGTCCATATAAATGAATTTTGGCAACACTAGTGTGCAACTAAGCCCGCGCCTTTGTCAAATCAATATCAATGGTTGCAGAATGCAATTGACCTCCCTTCACCATCACCACCCGATCCGCCATAGCAATGGTGTCCGGCCGATGCGCCACAATCACCCGCGTTAGCCCCATCGCCTGCACCGTAGCATTGACGGTCCGTTCATTATTCACGTCCAACTGACTGGTCGCTTCGTCCAACACCAGCAAGCGTGGCTGGCGGTACAACGCCCGCGCCAGCAAAACGCGCTGCTTCTGACCGCCACTGATGCCCACGCCATTTTCACCAGTGATCGTGTTATACCCCATCGGCATCTTCTCGATTTCAGCAGCAATCGCCGCCTGTTGCGCACATTCTTTAATACGCGCCCATTCCGGCATCGGGTCAAAGAAACTGATGTTGTCGGCAATTGAACCAGAGAACAGGCGGTCTTCCTGCATCACCGTGCCGATCATTTGCCGATAACTGCTTAATCCGATTCTGTCGACAGGCATACCGCCAACCAGCACTTCACCGGACGATGGCTTCAGCAAGCCCAACATCACTTTGATCAGGGTAGTCTTGCCGCATCCAGACGGACCGGTAATCGCCACACATTCCCCGGCTTCGATTTTTAAATTCACGTTCTCGAAGATATACGGCTCCAACGGCGAATAACGGAATGAAATGTCGCGCAATTCGATGCTGGGCGCTAGGTCTGCCATGTCGAATTCGTCCGCGTGATGGCCAGCCATGACTTCTTCTTCCGCCAGCACAATGTCTGCCACGCGTTCGCCATGCAATTTCAACATCCTGAACTCGACGATCTTGTCGATCAGGGCAGCCAGCCGTACCGAGAACTGGTCTTTATAGGCAATGTAGGCAAACAGCATCCCCGCCGTAAATGATCGGTCCAGCACCGCGTTGGCTGCCAGCCACACGACCAACACCCGTTCCAGCCCGCACAGCAGGGTTTGTGCGGTTTCATGGCTGATGCGCACGGTGTTGATGCGCAGCTCGGCATTGAATTGCTCCGCCAGGATGTTCAGCCAGCCGGCGCGGCGCTGGTCGCCCTTGTCGAACAGGCGCACGCTCTGGATGCCGTTGACGGTTTCATAGAAGTGCGTGGTTTGTTTTGCGGCATGGATGATCTGCTCCGACGTGGCGGTGCGCAGGGTATGGAACAGGCTCCAGCGCATCAGCGCATACAGGGCAATCGACACCAGCGACACGGACGCCAGCGCTTTGCTGTATAGCAGCATCATGCCGAGAGTGCCGGTGACCATGACGCCATCGACGATTGCCTGGACAAAACCACCGGTCAGCGTGCGCTGGATCGTAGTGATCGAACCGAAGCGCGAACTGATGTTGCCGACATGGCGCTTCTCGAAGTACTCAAGCGGCAGTTTGACCAAGTGCGCGAACACATTTCCCAGCCACTGGAAATTCAACTGCGTGCTCATGGCGGCCAGGAACCAGCCGCGCACGGCGCCGATCGCAGCCTGGACCAGCACCAGTAAGCCGAAGCCCAGCGCCAGGGTGGCCAGCAAATCCCGGTCGGCAGATACCAAAGCGTGGTCGACGACCCATTGCAAGAAGAAGGGCAGGGCGATGGCGACAGCCTCCAGGCCAAGCGCCAGCAGCAGGATTTGCGACAAACCACGCTTCAGGCCGCTGACGTTGCCCATCAGGCTGCGTAGCGAGAACGTTTGCTGGACATTGGTCGGCGTAAAATCCGCCGCCGGGGCGAGTTCCAGCGCGACGCCCGTAAAGTGCTTGCTGAACTCGGCCATTGTGAAGCTGCGCACGCCCACAGCCGGATCGTGGACTACCACTTTGCGGCGCGACACCGACACCAGTACAACAAAATGGTCCATGTCCCAGTGGATAATGCAGGGCAGGCGCAACTGGGACAGTTGGTGCAGGTCGAGTTTTAAGGGGCGTGTATCGAGCTTCAGGGCACGGGCAACCCGAATCAGGCTGTCGAGGGTGGCGCCTTTGCGGGAAATTGGAAAGCGCAGCCGCAACGACGGCAAATCGGTGCGGCATCCCAGGTAATCGGCCATCATGGCCAGGCTGCACAGGCCGCATTCGCTGGCTTCGGTTTGCAGGAAGATCGGCACCCTGCGGCGCAAACTCAGCGGTCTCATTTGTTTAATTCCATGTTCAATGCGCCCTCATCCCCATCAGCGGCTCCAGTACCCATTCGACCAGGGTGCGGCGTTCCAATATCAGCGAAGCTGACAACTGCATGCCGGGTTTGAGCGCATGCAGGCGGCCCAGCGCCCGCACGGTCTGTTCATCCAGTCTTACACGCACCCGGTATACGGGTTCCGCCACACTCGCCATGCCGTTGGCGGACAACTGCGGCGGCACGGTCCCCGCGCGTTGCAGTTCGGCGAGGGACACCGTGGTGGCCGATATTTCACGGACCTCACCATGGAATTGCCCGAATTTCTGGTAGGGGAAGGCGTCGTACCGCAGCAGCACTTCCGTGCCGGGGCTGACGAAGCCGGCGGCACGGGTCGGCACATAAAGTTCCGCTTCCAGCGCGCTGCCATCGGGCAGCAGGTTGCCCAGGCGCTGTTCCGCACTGACGGATTGGCCCTGTTCCACCACGATGCCGGCGACTTTCCCCGCCTGCTCCGCGCGAATAACCAGTTCCCGGCGCGCTTCGTTTTCCGTGGCTTCCTGTTTCAATTCCTCAATGCCGCGCTGTAGCTGCGACGCTTCGCGCCCGGATTGCAGCGGCAGGTCATTGCGCAGCGCAGTTAATGCGCCGATGTCGCGCTGCAGCGCAAGGCGCTGGCTTTCCAGGGCAACCAGGCGGCTCTCCTGTTCGATTTGTTCCGCTGCCTTTTGGCTGGCGGCATTTTTTGAAACGCTGCCGTCATGCGCCAACTCTCCCAAATTGCTGGCCAGTTCGCGCACGATCTGTGTTTTGCGGCGCTGCAGGATGAGCTCGCTGTCCAGCTGTTTCAGGCTGGCGTTCAGGCTGTCCAGGCGTTGGGCGATTTCCTGATGTCTGTTGGTGCTTTGTTGGCTTTGTTGCTGCAACTCGGTACGCAGGTGGCGGATGCGGCTGGTCAGCGCGTCGTTGACGGCAGCCTGGGTGTCGCCTTGCTGGCTGGTGCGCTCGGTAGACAAAATAAACACGGGATCACCGGCGCGGACGGTTTGGCCTTCTGCTGCGTGGACCTTGGTGACGACGCCGGATTGTGGTGCTGCCAGGCGGATGACACCTCGTTCGGGGACCACGATGCCGTTGACGGTTTCCTTGCGTGTAAAACCGGCCGTGCAGGCAAAGGCGATCAGGGCGGCGATGATGCAGCAGAAGAAAGCGGCGAGGGCGGGAAAGGACCAGGTGCGGGTGAGGACTACTGCACCGTGGAGGCGCTGTGTTTTGTGCTCGATCGCCTCGGGGCGGAACAGGCGGGTCATGGGGCGGGTTTCATGTAGATAGATGCAAAAAGGGACGTTGCATCTTACATGATGTTTATTAATTGAAAAAGTATTTTAATAATAGAACTATTGCATGCACGCAAGATTAAGGGCATTCGGTAAACTATTTTTCAGCTATGCCAGCTTTCATAGTCAATGCTTGTTCTCAATATTTTGAGCGCCGGATAAAGCTGCGGTTTCGGAGGAGCGAAGCTGAATCGGAATAAATAATCTGCGGGGAGGCGGATCGTTGTTGAGATCGGCGTTGATTAGCTTTCTAACTCGATGGTGTCGAACGGAATTGGAATATGCGGCGCACCAATCCCGATTACTTCAGCCACAATTTTAGTTTGCATATCGCGGTTTCACTCGGAAGTTTCTTGGCGATTTTAAATGGTTTTTATGCATTGGCGGTGACTAGAACGCACCAAATTTTTTATCGGAAGCGAAAGGGCGTTCAGTAGAATGGGAATTATTGACTACTGGCGCCCCGGTAATAAGATCGTGTCACTTAATAAAAATTATCATCTGTTGTGGGTGTTTTGAATTTTGCCGGCTATTGATGCCTGCTCCCAAAGTGGGAAATATGCCGTCTTCTCTACCCATAAAAAAACCTCTCTCAATCGGGTGGTGGCTCGTTGTCGATTGTGGGAGCACCAGCGACTTCCTGGTACTCGTCTTCGGGTAATTCTGCAATCTCCAGACGAATAATTTCAGTATCCAAGTTACTCATTTTCGCTTCTTCTTATGGTTAGTTATGACAGTGTTAGTATGAAATTATAATCAGGTGAGTCTATGTATATTGGATGGGGTTGATGGGAACTTGCAGGTCTAATATCGCTAAATAGCACACCTGTAATATATCGATTACTTAGTCAGGTGGGTGATTTTCTACTTCAGGAGATCCGGCGACGAGGGCTAATTTTCAAGGTTGCGAATTATGCAGTCGATCCTGCTGCACTTTGGAGGGGCGTGAACGGTTACGTTTCAATGAGGGCTCATGATCGGGTTGCCTATAAATGCGCGTTGTAGAACTTGCATGCTGTGGTCTGACTGGCGTAGCAAATCGAGACAGGGGAAATTCCGCTGTAAGCGGCATCCAATCTCAGTGGTGACCTTTCATAGGTCATAGCGAGCTATCGCGAGGATTTGCAACGCAGAATGGCACAGAAAGACGCGCTTTTATGCCACGACTTATTGTCAAGTGACCCACTAGCACCAAGCCTTAAGAATTAATGCGGTTCAGGCTCATTCACGAGGTCAGGCGCCCCTGCCACGGTTTGAATTTCATCCATGTCAAGCGGTGTCGCAAGCGTGGACTCAGAATCGACTTCGGCCTGCTGCAGTTCTTGTTTAGTGGAGAGTAAGTGGTTCATAACTTTGCTGTATGAAGATGATGTTTGGATACACTAGTGTGCAACTAAGCCCGCACCTTTGTCAATTCAATTTCAATACTTTCGGAATGCAATTTACCTCCCTTCACAATCACCACCCGATCCGCCATAGCAACGGTATCCGGCCGATGCGCAACGATCACGCGCGTTAGCCCATCCCATTACACACAATTTAATCTTGCAACGCGCCCATTTCGCGTAACGTCCTGATTGTCTGAACCGAAACTTGAACATCTTGCAGCCCTCGCCAGATTGTTTTCACGCCGGGTTCCCCATCGTGTTTTCGTGCGAGAAAACCGCCGATACAGGCTACCAAGGGCAGCGCTTCGTTCATGCTGGGTGCCGCAGGCGCCTTCTTTTTATTGAGCAAATATGCTGCGCGAAATCGGGCGAGTTTACAAGCGCGTTTGCAACTCATTGAATGTAAACGGCTTTCCGCCAGCGCTCAGGAGATGTGTAATGGGGTGAGCTAAGAGCCTGTTATGAACTGCTTCCGAGCAAGCTATGAATCTGGTGCAACATAATACAAACGAACGCCACCATATGATAGCCAGCGAGCACTTCGCCGATACGCTCAAAATCGCGCAGCAATCGGCGGCAGCGAGCCATCCAGCCAAAGCTACGTTCAACCACCCAGCGCTTGGGCAGCAAGGTAAATCCTTTGGTCCCGGGAGCTCGCTTGACCACCACCAGTTCAACGCCGTCGGCAGCGGCACTCTGGGCGGC
>Ga0307408_100000666_pt1 | contig 28607 bp, 24 predicted proteins | sample 322Cmetagenome_FD_202116 | JGI IMG/M metagenome (GOLD analysis project Ga0307408, IMG submission 202116) | Maize rhizosphere microbial communities from greenhouse at UC Davis, California, United States - 322HYB-C-3 | ecosystem: Host-associated > Plants > Roots > Rhizosphere > Soil | place...
TTATGCTTACCCGCGAAGAGGCAACAGCTTTTTTAACGGCAGAAAAATTGGTGGAACAGCTTACTGATTCTTCACTGAAGTCTGATTTTACTTCAGGGATGTACAAGATTAAGGCGGTGCTAAAATCGGGAGAGAAGGATTTTCTTGAGGAGATTGATTCGAGCATAACAGTACTTAAATCCAGGCGGCAGATCAACACTTTAGAGCTGAACCTGCTACCCAATACTTTAAAAAGTATTTCGGAGAAGAGGGCCCTGCATATCAGCTATTTTACCCACTACCGCCAGGAGCAAACCGAGCGCATAGTTGAACCTGTGGGCGTATTTTATCTGGATCATTACTGGCATCTGATAGCCTGGTGCCGTATGCGTGCTGACTACCGCGATTTCCGGCTCGACCGCATTTCAACCATCAGCCTAACTGATTCCGATTTTCAGAAAGAGCATCCAAGCCTGCAGCAATACCTTGATCGTAAACCGAAAGAGGAAAATGTTAAAGAGATAATTATTGAGGTGAATAGGCGTATACACACTTATCTCGAAGGTCAGAAATACTATAACGGTTTAATCTCAGAAAGCTTCAAAGGTGATAAAGTAGAGATGGTTTTCCTGTGTTCTTTTATAACAGGTTTCGCCCGTTGGTTTTTAATGTTTGCCGACGAAGCCACAATTATAAAGCCCCAAGAATTGAAAGATAAAGTGAAGAGTATCGCGCAGTCTGCACTTGCTGTATTATAATATTCAATAAAATATCTGGTTAGTAAAGCTTTTAAATAGAAATAAATATATTCGGGAAATTAACACACACACACACACACACACACACACACACACACAGCCCTTATTGTAGGCTGGTAATCTTCGAATTATGAAAAAAGTTTATTTAATATTGTTTATTTCAACGGCTTTTTTGTTGCAATTATGCAGTACCAAAAAGAAAACCCAAACCGTTGCTACAAAGAAAATTACGTACGTAGCAGACATTCAGCCACTTGTTGCTAGGCATTGTTCACCTTGTCATATTCCCCCTCAAGGGAAGAAGGAACCACTCAATACGTTTGCAGCTATGACCAAAGAAATTGATGAAGTTATAGAAAGTATTAAGAAAAATCCCGGAGAACATGGTTTTATGCCCGCCAGAAAAGCAAAACTGTCTGATTCAACCATCAATGTTTTTGTTGACTGGAAAAAAGGTGGTATGCTCGAGCAATAATAACAGATCTTAATTGAAAAATGGAAGGGAGCAAATAGACACTTGCTCTCTTCTATTTTATAGCAATTCTAAAAATAGAAAGGTATGAAGTGTGAAATAATTCAGTTCACACTTTTATTGCCACTTTTATCTAATCCTTAAATCATTTAGTTTGGAGATTACAATCATCAATTCCTAAAACAATAACTGTGAAAAATACGCTAAAAAAAGTGTGAAAATAAATCGCGGGCGCCCGAACAATTTTTCCGACCGGGCGATTTGTCATTGCATTATTTAGTAACTTTAATTGACTACATCTAAAAAGTAAGTTTGAAGTGAAGTTCAATCCTCTCTCAAAAGTTCTAAAAGATCATTCGCCAGGCGCTATCGAAGTATTGGATAGTATGCAGGAAATCGTATGGATTACCAATCTGGAGGGCGAGTGTCTTTTTCTCAATAATGCAGCCCGCAGTGCTTTTAACATTGATCAACCGACCGAGCATTTAATGCAGGAAAGTTTTTTTAATCCTATTGATGCCGAAACACTGCAGCCGGTTCTTTTAGAGAGAATGCGCAAGCTCGAACATTTCACAGAGAAAGTTCGTCTGAAGAGTGCCGGTAATCAATTTCGCTGGCATCAATTACGCATAAATCCGCTTCAAAACTCCGAAGGCAGAAACTGGCTTGTTATTGCATTAGATGTTGAAGAAGAAACGAGAGCTGCAGAAAAGCTTCAGAAAAGTTATGCCATGCTGGAGGTGGTACTGGAAAATTCCCCCGAAATTATTCTTATTAACAATTGTCTCACGCATGAGAATGTTTACAGCAACAAAGGCTTAAATAAAGTGCTTGGCTTTTCGGATGATTATATGAACGAATTGGGGGAAAAGCTTTTCGAAAAACATATCCATCCGGATGATTTGCAGCGAGTGCGAACCTGGTTGGCGAATGTTGGAAATAGGGAAGGAGAGTTTGATAAGCAACTGCTGCACCGCATTAGAGATGCAAAGGGGAAATGGCGATGGCTAAACATGAAGTCGATGGTGTTTAGTAGAAACTCTGATGGAGAGGTAACTGAAATTCTCAATTACATGCAGGATGTAAGTTCTTTAAAAGATACAGAAGAACGCTTGCAGTCCACCTTAAACTTTATAAAACAAATTGCCCAAACATCGCCCGATCTTATTCTTATTTATGATTACCCAACATCCAAAGTAGTTTACACCAATCAAATTTACAGCTGTTTTGGCTATCCGGTTGACGTACTAAAAAGTAGGGACGATTATGTTTTAAGGCAGATTATATATCGTGATGACTGGTACATTTATAAAGAATTTACCGTAAGCTGTGAAGTTGGTTTTACTAAAGGAATTAAAGAAGCCGAATACAGAATTGTTGACACCGAAGGTGAGGTGTGTTGGCTAAGAGAGCGTGCCCGGGTATTTAAATCCGACGATGTGGGGCGTGTTAAGCAGGTTATTTCTATAATTCAGGATGTTACCGAGAGTAAAAAAGTTGAAGAAAGTAATCGTGAAAACGAGCTGCTAAGTCGCCTTATTGAGAAAAAAGACGAATTCATGAGCGTTGCCAGTCACGAACTTAAAACTCCTATCACTACCATGAAAGCCGCTATTCAAATTCTGAAACGGCTGGTTGAAAAAAATACTGATCAAAAAACATTGCTCGTATTTATCAGCAAAGCAGATTTGCAAATTAATAAGTTAACATCACTGATATCTGATCTGCTCGACAATGCCAAAATTCAGGCTGGCAAAATGCTGTTAAATAAAGTGTCTTTCAATCTTTCTGAAGTTGTTGAAGATTGCATTGCACATATTTCCAACCATCATGCTATCACTATTCAGAATGAGGTTGACAGGGAGATTGTGGGTGATAAAATCCGTATAGAACAGGTGCTGATCAACTTTTTAAGCAATGCCGTTAAGTATTCGCCGGATGGAGGCGAGATTATTGTGAGGCTAACGGAAGAAGGGCATAGTGTGAAGATTTCAGTAACGGATTCTGGGATTGGTATACCTGAAGAAAAAATCCACCGTTTGTTCGATCGTTTTTACCGCGTTGATAACAAGTCACAGGAATTTTCAGGATTGGGCTTAGGACTCTATATTTCGGCAGAAATTATAAAGCAGCACGGAGGAGGCTACGGCGTAAGCAGCGAAGTTGGAAAAGGTTCAACATTTTGGTTTTCAATTCCATTTAAAGAAGAAAGAAGCATGAAATCAATAATAGACACGGATTTTTAGCTTTAAATCAACTTTCCCATTTATAGTTTTCAGGAAACCTGTATCCAGTTTTTACTGTCAGATTATACTTTTCACTTTTAAGCCGTCTCCTAATTTTTACTTTTGGCTTTTTGAAAATTCAATAACATGTTTAACGTACGGGTGTATGGTTTGCTGATTAATGAAAAAAATCAGGTTCTTATTAGTGATGAAGAAGAATATGGCATTCGTTTCAGTAAGTTTCCCGGAGGTGGTTTGGAATATGGAGAAGGTCTAATCGACGGACTTAAACGCGAATTTGTGGAGGAATGTAATGCCGAAATAGATGTGCTTGAGCATTTCTACACCACCGATTTTTTCTGTAAATCAGCATTTAACGATAGCCAAATCATCAGTATCTATTACCTGGTAAAACCGGTGCATCCGCTCGAGTTAAGTTTCAAAGATGTGGTTTTTGATTTTGATACCGATGGTGATATTCGTCAGGCCTTTAGATGGAAAACGCTTTCTGAGATTGATCTGGACGATGTTACTTTCCCAACAGATAAACGTGTTGTTGAACTATTGAAGGTGAAATGGCAGGAAAAAGCTTAGCAGAACGCGATCAGGATGTAATCTGGCATCCCTATACCCAAATGAAAACAGCAGCAGCACCTGTTGCAATTGTGAAGGGCGAAGGCGAATTTTTAATTGGAGACGACGGAAAAAGATATTTGGATGCGGTCTCATCCTGGTGGGTAAATCTGCATGGACATGCACATCCATACATAGCGCAAAAAGTTTCAGAACAGCTAACAACGCTCGAGCATGCGATTTTTGCGGGTTTTACACACCCTGTAGCGGTTGAGCTGGCTGAACGGTTATTGCAGATCCTGCCCTGTAATCAGTCGAGAATATTTTATTCCGATAACGGATCTACAGCAGTAGAAGTTGCTCTTAAAATGTGTTTTCAATACTGGAGCAACGGGGGAGAGAGTCGTAAAAAGGTAATTGCCTTCAACAATTCTTATCATGGCGATACTTTCGGAGCTATGGCAGTTAGTGCCCGTGGTGCCTTTACTACTCCGTTTGAGAGTTTATTGTTTGATGTAATTTATATTGATACACCCAACCAAAACAATATTTCTGATTTGAAAACCAGCATATCTGCTCTTGGCGGAGACGTTGCGGCCTTTATTTACGAACCTTTAGTGCAGGGATCTGGAGGTATGCTGATGTACGAAGCCCGATATCTGGACGAATTGGTGGAATTCTGCAAGCAGCAGAGCATTTTTACCATAGCCGATGAAGTAATGACTGGTTTCGGGCGTACCGGGAAGTTATTTGCATCAGATTATCTTCTTCAAAAACCCGATATAGTTTGTCTGTCAAAGGGCTTAACTGGCGGCACTATGGCGCTGGGGGTAACATCCTGCACGAGCGAAATTTATAATGCTTTTCTGTCGGATGATAAACTTAAAACTCTTTTTCACGGGCATTCATTTACCGCTAATCCGATAGCTTGCTCATCTGCCCTGGCAAGTCTTGACCTCACACTTGCGCCCGAGACTGCCGATAACCTTCAGCGCATAGGATCAAAACATGCGGCATTTGCTCAAAAAATCAAATCGCACCCCAAATTGAAGGATGTAAGACAAACCGGAACGATCATTGCATTTGAATGGCAAACAGGAGAAAATACATCCTATTTTAGTAGCCTGCGAGATAATTTATATAACTTCTTTTTAGGGCAGGGAATCATCTTGCGTCCGCTGGGAAATATACTTTACATCCTACCGCCTTATTGTATTAAGGACGAACATCTGGATTTTATTTACGAAAAGGTTGAGGAAGCGCTTTCAAAGTTTTGAAATAGTTGGGTGTCTCTTACTTAATGAATATGCTTAAAAGGCAGTTTGGGAGCCTTTGTTTGTTTCAGTAAAGCGCCTCTCCATTAATATAAAATTCTTGTCATCATTCACTTTTTTGTCCTCTCGCTGGTGGCAATATCGGCATCTTTGCCTTACAGAAAAGCAAATTCATTAACGCTTTGGCTGAATGGGCTATCAGCAGCCGGCTTTATGATATCCAACTACAGCATCTCCAATAGCAGCTTTATTAAAACAGAGCATCTTTGGAGTACTTTATTATCGTCAACAGGCTGGCGCAATATATGCTGCTTATTGGCCGAAAGGTATTAAAACGTAAATAGCTACTTTATTGATGGATGTAGCTGATTTACATTTCAAAAAACATGGCAACAAAACAGACCCAAGCATCAACCCCAATGGTTATTCTGGCTTTTGCCATTGTTTACATCGTTTGGGGCTCAACTTATTTATTCATTCAAAGGGCAATCCATGGCTTTCCTCCGTTTCTTTTAGGAGCATTGCGGTTTGCACTTGCCGCGTTTATTATGCTCGGCTGGAGCTTTCTTCGCAAAGAAAAGATCTTTATCTGGAGTCAGGTTAAGCATGCTTTGGTAAGCGGTTTGATGTTGCTTTTTATCGGAAATGGAATTGTGATATGGGTAGAGCAATACTTACCCAGCGCCCTGGTGGCAATATTGCTTTCTTCTGCTCCGCTGTGGTTTGTTATGCTCGATAAACCTAAGTGGAAAGACAACTTTGGTAGCAAAGCAACATTGCTGGGACTTGCGGTTGGTTTCATCGGAGTTATAATTCTTTTCTACAAAAACCTGATTAAATCATTTTCAGCGCAAGGCAGTTTGCTTGAAATTGGCGCCATGGCTTTGCTGGTTATTGGCTCTGCTGCCTGGGCCGGCGGGTCCCTTTACTCGAAATACTATTCTAAAGGAACGGCAACCGTTAATTCGGCATGGCAGATGGCTGCGGCAAGTGCGGCTTTCTCATTATGCAGTTTTATAAGAGGCGAACCATTTAATTTCGATTGGTCGGGTATTCCCGCCGATGCATGGATGTCTTTAGCCTACCTGGTTTTGTTTGGCTCAATAGCAGGTTTTAGCGCCTATGTTTGGCTGCTAGAGGTTAGGCCGGCAACCCAGGTAAGTACCTATGCCTATGTAAATCCGGTGGTTGCTGTTCTTTTGGGGATATTCTTTGCCAGTGAAAGCATCACCTTCATTCAGATTTTAGGACTGGCGGTAATTCTTACCAGCGTATTAATGATAAATCTGGCAAAGTTTAAGCGAGCGGAATAAACTCATTATTTCGTTCCTCTTCTTTATTCTCTTTAAAAATGTACACACCTCAATTCGCATTACTCTGTTTAAGTTCGCTCCTGTTTTCGGCAAGTTTTAATATGCTGATACCTGAGTTGCCAGCTTATTTAAGTGGTTTGGGAGGGGCTGAACACAAAGGTTTAATTATTGCCCTGTTTACAATTACGGCGGGTATTTCCAGACCTTTTAGCGGCAAACTTACCGATACCGTTGGTCGGGTTCCGGTAATGGCAGTTGGTTCGCTGGTTTGTTTCGTGTGTGGATTTTTGTATCCGGTTTTAAGTTCTGTAGCTGGCTTTTTGTTTCTGCGATTGTTGCACGGCTTCTCGACCGGTTTTAAGCCTACAGCAACGGCCGCTTATGTGGCAGATATTGTTCCTGCTCATCGTCGTGGAGAAGCTTTGGGTATACATGGCCTTTGTTTCTCTACAGGGATGGCGCTGGGGCCGGCTATTGGTAGTGCTATCTCTATGTATTACTCCATTAATGTACTGTTTTACTGTTCTTCTGCATTTGCCCTGCTTTCGATTATTATTATCATGAATATGAAAGAAACGGTATCAGGAAAGCAAGAGTTCAGTCCGGCTTTGTTAAAGATCTCCCGTAACGAAATTTTTGAAAAACAGGTGTTTCCGGCGGCTTTGGTTACATTCCTTTCTTACATGAGTTATGGGGCGATGTTAACCGTAGTTCCCGATTGGAGCCAGCATCTCGGAATAAGTAACAAGGGATTGTTTTTCATGGCCTTTACAATTGCCTCGGTCCTTATCCGGTTTGTTTCCGGAAAAGCTTCTGACAGGTATGGGCGAGTAAAAGTGCTTAAAATAGCGTCGTTGGTACTGATTGTTGCTTTAGTAACGATAGGGTTGGCTGGTTCTCTTTGGAGCTTGTTGCTGGCAGCTGCAGTCTATGGAATTGCAACCGGAATTTTATCTCCGGCTTGTAACGCCTGGACAATCGATCTGGCTCATCCCGATCGTAGAGGAATGGCGGTTGCTACCATGTACATCGCCCTCGAAGCCGGAATTGGTTTGGGCGCTTTTTTTGCAGGCTTGTTTTATCAGGATGTAGTTATGCGAATCCCTGTTGTGTTTTATGCATCGGCCGCTGTGGTTGCGCTAAGCTTTTTCTACCTGCAATTACAGGGCGATAAATGATCTTTACCCAATAATTCAACCTTTCCTTTTAACGAGTCAAAACCAAATCTCAATTCTCTCTCTGATCTCTGCGTCTTCTCTGCTTCCCTCTGCGTTTAAACTATTCCACCCTGTTGTAAATTAATTTTCAATAAGTTAAATTTGATTTTGCCTTCTTCGCAATTTTACTCGCTTTCTGCATCTATTGCTTAAGCGAATCACGATTAACCGATATAAGGCTTTTAGATAAGTTTATAAACCAAAAATAATATGGAAGAAAATCAGGTAAACGATCACGATGCTGTAAATGAGGCATACAGTTATACAGCTTCGCTAATGGCGCAAGGGAAAAATAGCTACGAGATAACCCAGGCCCTTGCAGCAAAGGGAATAGACGGAGAGTCGGCAGCTGTTATAATAGCTGAATTGGAAAACGAGTTTGATAAGGCGAGAAAGCAGCAAGCAAATAAAGATATGTTGTACGGCGCGTTATGGTGTGTTGGTGGAACTGTACTGACGCTTGCAAAAATTGGCTTCATTTTTTGGGGTGCAATTATTTTTGGAGGCATCCAGTTTATCAGGGGGCTAATGGCTTCTGTTAAAAATTAATGTTTAAACATCCATCGCCAAGATTGAAACAAAAAAACCGGCGAGGACATTTCGCCCTCAGCCGGTCTTTGTTAAATATCGATTGCGCTAAAAGTAGTAAAAAAACTTAAATTTATAAATCGTTTTACATTGCTTCAGACACAACCTCCTGAACTTCAGGTACCATTCTTTTCAAAAGATTCTCAATTCCTGCTTTTAGTGTAAAGGTAGAAGATGGGCATCCGCTACACGAACCTCTCAGTTCTACAGTTACAATTCCATTCTCAAAAGACTTATAGCTGATAGCGCCACCATCCTGTTCAACCGCCGGACGAACATAATCATGAAGAATTTGCTGGATCTTAATTTCTTGTTCCGTGCCTTCAAAAGCGACATTTTCTTCCTGTGCAACTTCTTGTACTTTTAATTCAGCTTCAACCGCACCCTTTACAAATTCTTTTAAAATTTGCTCGATGTCTGCCCAATCCGCATCTTCTGTTTTGGTAACCGTAACAAAGTTGCTGGCAAAAAATACACCGTTAACAAAATTGAATTTATAAAGCTCGTTGGCAAAAGGAGAAGTTTCGGCACTTTCTTTAGTAGGAAAATCTACACTTCCGTTAATTAATAGTTTATTAACCAGGAATTTACGAGTAGCAGGGTTCGGTGTAGATTCTGTATATACGTTAATATTGATAGCCATAATATTCTTATTTTCTAACTCAACAAAATTATCAGTAAAGTGGTTTCGAAATGCGTATCTGGCAAGTTTTTACAGGTAGGTGATAAAATGGTTTCAGTAGCGGGGTACGAGCATGGTTCGTGTGAGGTTTAAAGGGGAGATATACCTGGTTGTTATGAAAAAGGCCCGAATCAAAGTAAGTACTTCCAATTCGAGCCTTTGTATTTTTAAACTCTTCCTTTAGAGCCGGGGAACCTAGATCCCTGTATATGTTTGCGGACTGATATTTCTGATCTCCGCCTTTACATCTTCATTTACATTTAAAGTTTCCACAAACTCAGCAATCGTTTGGGCATTTACCTTGGTGTTAGTGCGGGTTAATTCTTTCAGCGCTTCGTAGGGGTTAGGGTAAGCTTCTCTGCGCAGAATGGTTTGAATAGCCTCGGCAACAACAGCCCAGTTATCTTCCAAATCCTGTTGGATAGCCGCTTCATTCAATAATAATTTACCCAAACCTCTGATGGTCGATTTGATGGCGATTAATGAATGTGCTACCGGCACACCAATATTTCTAAGTACAGTAGAGTCGGTTAAATCGCGTTGCAATCTGGATACCGGAAGCTTAGCCGCCAAATGCTCAAATAATGCATTCGCAATACCCAAGTTACCCTCTGAGTTTTCAAAATCAATAGGGTTAACTTTATGTGGCATAGCCGATGAACCCACTTCTCCAGCTTTAATTCTTTGTTTGAAATAATTCATGGAAATGTACGTCCACATGTCGCGGTCTAAATCCATGATGATATTGTTGATGCGTTTTAAAGCATCGCAATGAGCAGCGAAGTTATCGTAATGTTCTATTTGCGTGGTGTATTGCGAACGGGATAAGCCTAAACGGTTGTTCACAAAGTCATTCCCAAAAGCTTTCCAGTCAATCTGTGGATAAGCAATATGGTGAGCGTTAAAATTACCGGTTGCACCACCAAATTTGGCAGAATAAGGCACCTGAATTAACTGCTCCGCCTGTTTTTCTAAACGTTCAACGAAAACCATAATCTCTTTACCTAAACGGGTAGGAGAGGCCGGTTGTCCATGTGTATGCGCTAATAAAGGAATATTGGTCCATTCATCTGCAAGCTTTTTCAGGTTGTCAATAAGAGCAGTTAATGCCGGAAGATAGGATTTTTCAATAGCCAGCTTAAACGAATGCGGAATAGAGGTATTGTTTATATCCTGAGAAGTTAAACCAAAATGGATAAACTCTTTATGCTCGCTTAAACCAAGTCCGTCAAATTTTTCTTTGATGAAATACTCAACCGCCTTAACATCATGGTTGGTAATACTCTCGATATCTTTGATGCGCTGAGCATCTTCTTCTTTAAAGTTTCTGTAAATATCTCTTAATGCTTCAAATTTATCAGAAGGGAAGCTTTTTAGTTGGGGAAGAGGAAGTTCGCATAAAGCGATAAAATATTCAATCTCTACATAAACCCTGAACTCAATTAAAGCAGCTTCTGAGAAGTAAGAAGCCAAATCTTGTGTAGTTTTTCTATAACGCCCATCAACCGGCGAAATAGCATATAATGGAGATAAATTCATACAAAAAATTAATGCCGGCAAAGTTACGTTTTTAAAACACATGCCGTATTACAAATAGATGAGTGATTTTAAAACATTTACCTTTCAGATTTCCTAAGATGTAATTAATCGTTTGTTTAATATTTTCATTGGAAACTTTGAATAAAAAAAAAGTTTCCATAGTTTTGTCTTGTGATTGGGAAACAAGAAGCATGGATTTAAAACAACGAATATTAACAGAAGCAGAAGTTTTATTTTTTCAGTACGGAATAAAGCGGATAACAATGGACGATATTGCCAAGCATTTGGGGATGTCGAAAAAGACTATCTATCAGCATTTTAGAGATAAAGATGAATTGGTGCATGTACTGATAACCGAAATGCTTGGCCGCCAGACCTGCACAATGGATAATAGCACTGCCCAATCCGAAAATGCAGTACATGAGATCCTGATGGTTGTAACTTATCTTCAGGAGTTGTTGTCAAAAATAAATCCGATGATTTTTTATGATATGCAGAAATATCACCCCGAAACCTGGCAGGTGTTTAAAACCCATCGGAATGATTATATGCAGGTATGTATCATCAATAATTTAAAAAGAGGCATACAGGAAGGCTATTTCAGGAAGGAAATGAACCTGGAAATAATTTCCATTATGCGAATGGATCAGGTAGATGCAGTATTTAATCAGATTTCCTTCGCTCCAGGAAAATTCAATCTTACCGAAGTAATGACCGAAATAACAGAACACTTTTTATACGGTCTTTGCACCCTTAAGGGCCATCAATTAATAGAACAATATAAACACATAAAAGAGGAACAACTATAGGATTATGAGAAATACCCTACTTATCACCCTAATTCTCTTGTGCAGTATAGCCATACGAGCCCAGGAGAGTTCACAAGGGAGAACTTTTAATTTCAATTTGCAGGAATGTCTGCAATATGCTTATGAAAATCAGGATTCGATTAAGAATGCGAAGCTTGATGTGGAGAGCGCTAAATATAAGGTGAAGGAAACTTTTGGAATTGGTTTGCCTCAGGTGAGTGGAACGGCGCAGTTTCAGGATTATTTTAAGGTGCCTCAAATTCCATTTCCGAATTTTCAATATGCTTTCCAGCAATTTTTATCTGATAAAGGAGTTCAGCAAACAGTGAATGGAGTAACTTCTCCAATTCCTGCACCTACAGGTAACGCCTATGATCTGTTTGGATTTCAACAAAAATATAATGCTAACTACGCTCTCAGTGTTAATCAGCTTTTATTTAATGGTACTTATTTGGTGGGATTACGTGCCTCCAAAACCTTCAAAGAGCTTAGCGAAAAAAATTATAACCGGACAAAGGTAGCTACTACAGTTTCTGTTACTAAAGCGTATTATCAGGTGCTGGTTAGTAACGAGCAGATGAGATTGCTTGATGCAAATGTGACTCAGTTATCTCAACAGTTAAAGGAAACTACCGAGCTGAATAGACAAGGGTTTGTTGAGAAAATTGATCTGGATCGTTTAAAGGTGATTTACAACAACCTATTAACAACTAGGGAAAATACAGAAAGGCTTCTTGACTTATCTAAGCAGCTTTTGAAATTTCAAATTGGAATGCCTGTAACTGAAAATTTGGAGGTAAAAGACAAGATTTCGAATGTCAGTTTAGACGTCAGCTCTTCGCTTGCTGTTGATACTATAGCTTATAAAAATCGCATTGAGTATAGTTTATTGGAGACTCAGCAGAAGTTAAACAAGTTAAATGTCGATCGGCTGAAATCTCAGAAATTACCGAGTTTAGCTGCTTTTGGAAGTGCTGGAAATGCTTATCAATCGAGCCAGTTTTCAAGTTTGTTTGATATGAACCTTCCTTCGGTTTATGTAGGTCTTCAATTATCAGTTCCCATTTTCAGTGGCTTCCAGCGCAAATATCAAATAAAACAAGCTGAGATTGATGCAAAGAAAACATCCAACATCCTTAACGTTGCCAAAAACGGAATCCTGTTACAGCAACAGCAAGCTCGTATTACTTATCAAAACGGTATTCAATCGCTTAATAATCAAAAAGCAAATATGGATCTGGCTAAAGAAGTATTACGTGTTTCCAAAATTAAATACCAGCAAGGTGTAGGTTCTAGTATTGAGGTAACACAGGCTCAAACCGAGTTAGAAACAGCAGAAAATAATTACATCCAGGCATTGTATAACGCCTTAGTTAGTAAAGTAGATTTAGACAATGCCTACGGGCGTATACAATAACTATCACATTAAGATAATAAAATGAAAAAGATAATTTACATATCAGCCTTAGCGTTAATCGCAGCTTGCGGTAAACCGAAAGATCCAAAAGCCGAACTGGCTCAACTTAAAAAAGACAGAGCCGCTTTAGATAGTAAAATTGCAAATCTTGAGAAAGAGGTTGGGGTAGATAAAACAGCCCAAACAATTACTGAAGTTTCTGTGGTAGAAGTCCAACCGGTGATTTTTAAAAGTTACGTAGAGGTTCAGGGTAAAGTGGATGCTCAGGAGAACGTACAGGTAAGTGCTGAAGTTCCCGGAGTTGTAACTGCAATATACGTTCGTGCCGGCCAGTCGGTTAGCAAAGGACAGGTATTAGCCCAGTTGGATGATAAGGTAATCCGCCAGAATATATCCTCTCTTCAAACTCAACTAGAATTGGCTACCAGTTTATATAACCGCCAGAAAAATCTGTGGGATCAGAAAATTGGTACCGAAGTACAATTTATTCAGGCAAAAACACAAAAGGAAGGTGTTGAAAAGCAAATCGCAGTTGTACGTTCTCAACTGGCTATGTACAAAATTAAATCGCCTATTTCGGGTACAGTTGATTTGATGGATCTGAAATTAGGTCAGGCTGTAAATCCTGGTATGCCGGGACTTACGGTTGTGAATGCTAACAACTTAAAAGTAAAAGCAGAAGTAGCAGAATCCTATTCAGGAAAGGTTAATACTGGCGATGAAGTGCTTGTTATTTTCCCTGATGCCAAAGATAGTATTGCTACCAAAGTAGGTTTTGCATCCAGAGTGATCGATCCTGCATCTCGCAGCTTTGATGTTGAAGTGAAGCTTCCCGGCAACAGTCGGTACCGTCCGAACATGTTAGCTGTTCTTAAAATCGTTGATTTCCGTTCAAATGGAGCATTAACAGTTCCTGTGAATTCAATTCAAAAATCAGAAAGCGGCGAGTTTGTTTACATTGTTGAAAACGGAAAAGCTAAAAAAGTAATTATTAGTACTGATAAGGTTTCCGAAGGACAAGCTCAGGTAGTTAGCGGTTTAAAATCCGGAGACAGGGTGATTACACTTGGTTTCCAGAATTTAAATGAAGGCGATCCGGTTAAGATATAATCCGGCAAGAATAATTGAAAAGATTAGGTGTGAGGCGTTTCTCTCACATCTAACAGCTCATATCTCAAATCTCTTTATAAGATGAAAGACGTAATTAAAGAATTTAAACCCTCCAGTTGGGCAATTGATAATAAGATGGCAATCTATGTCATTACTGTTATTATCACCATCATGGGGATCATTGCCTATAATAATATGCCCAAGGAGAATTTTCCTGAGGTTATTATTCCCAAGATATTTATAACGACTGTTTACCCGGGAACCTCTCCGGGCAATATGGAAAGTTTGGTAACAAAGCAGATTGAGAAGGAACTGCGGGGATTGAAAGGATTGAAAAAGATCACTTCAAATTCTTATCAGGATTTTTCTATGATCAGTGCAGAGTTTAATGCTAACGTGCAAACGTCCGAAGCTAAGCAGTTGGTTAAGGATGCGGTAGATAAAGCAAAAGGTGACTTGCCAAGCGATTTACCTAATGATCCTACAGTGTCGGATATAAACCTTGCCGAACTTCCAATTGTGCATGTAAACATTTCGGGAGATTATGATCTGAAGACCCTTAAAAAGTATGCTGATGATTTGGAAGACAGGATCGAGGGCCTGAAGGAAATTTCAGGTGTCGATATTGTTGGAGCACTTGAGCCTGAAATTCAGGTGAATGTAGACATGAACAAGATGGCTGCAGCTCAGGTTTCGTTTACCGATATCGAAAATGCCATCAGATATGAGAATATGACCATCTCTGGTGGTACAGTGCCGATGGATGGAGTACGTCGTACTTTAAACGTAAAAAAAGATTTCAAATCGGCCGAGGAAATTGGCGATATGGTAATTAAAGGACCAACCGGTGCTTCCATTTACCTAAAGGATATTGCTGATGTGAAAGATTCGTTCAAAGAGCAGAAAAGTTACGCCAGATTGTATGGAAAGAACGTAATTACCCTTAACGTAAAAAAGCGTAGCGGGGAAAACCTGATTGAAGCATCAGATAAAATTAATGCTTTAATTAAGGAAATGAAGGAAACTTCGCTTCCTAGAAATCTTCAAATTACTTTAACCGGCGATCAGTCAGATCAGACAAGGGTTACTCTTCATGATTTGATTAACACTATCATTATCGGATTTATCCTGGTAACAGTAATTCTGATGTTCTTTATGGGAGTTACAAATGCCCTGTTTGTGGCGCTTTCTGTACCGTTATCAATGTTCGTGGCATTCCTTACCATGCCTGCATTAGGTTCAATAGCTGGCTTTAGTTTCACCATGAACATGGTGGTATTGTTCTCCTTCCTGCTGGGTTTAGGTATAGTGGTGGATGATGCCATTGTGGTGATTGAGAATACCCACCGTATTTTTGATAATGGAAGAGTGCCAATTGTAAAAGCTGCAAAAATGGCCGCAGGCGAAGTGTTCTTGCCTGTGCTTTCTGGAACGCTGACTACACTTGCTCCATTTGTGCCCTTACTTTTCTGGCCGGGTATTATTGGTAAGTTCATGTTCTTCCTGCCAACTACGCTGATTATTACTTTGCTGGCATCTTTGGTTGTTGCCTATATTATCAACCCCGTTTTCGCAGTTGATTTTATGGACTCCCATCATGGTGGTGAACACCACAAGCCAAGGTTTGACAAGACGGTAAAGAAAGTTCTGACGATTTTCGCTGCAGTTGCAGTTGTTGGTTATATGGTTTCGTTCGGTGTTGGAAACCTGGTCGTTTTCATAGCACTGTTGTATCTTCTGAACCATTTTTATCTTAATGGAATTGTTAAGAAGTTTCAGGAAAATGCATGGCCGCGTTTTCAGGATAGATACGCCTCCCTTCTTGAATGGGCAGTTGATCGTCCTAGAACAATGATATTTAGTACAATTGGCTTGTTTTTGTTCACCATTGTACTAATCGGGGTAGTGCCGCCAAAAGTGGTCTTCTTCCCTGAGTCTGATCCAAACTTCATATATGTGTATGTACAGTTGCCTGTTGGTACAGATCAGGCTTATACTAATGACGTAGTTAAAAAAGTAGAGGACAGGGTGACTAAAGTAGTTGGTCGCGATAATAAGATTGTGTCTTCAATTATTTCGAACGTTACCGTTGGTGTAACAGATCCACAGGATGAAGATCAGGGGGAATACACTAATAAGGGTAAAGTAACTGTTGCCTTTGTTGAGTTCGGTAAACGCCATGGCGAAAGTACTGCAGCTTATCTGGATAAAGTTAGAAGTGCAGTGAAGGGGATCCCTGGTGCCCAAATTTCGGTTACCAAGGAGCAATCTGGTCCGCCAACTGCTAAACCAATTTCTATTGAGATCACCAGTGATAATCTTGATTCAATAGTAAGGACTGCAGATAAGCTGAAGAAGTATCTGGATGCTAAGCAGATTGCTGGTGTGGAAGAGCTTAGATCGGATTTCCAAAATAACAAGCCCGAGATTCTGTTTGATATTGATCGTGAGCGTGCTAATCGCGAAGGCATCTCAACTGGTCAGATAGGAAAGGATCTTCGTACCGCTATATATGGAATGGAAGCTTCTAAGTTCAGAGATGACGACGAAGACTATGAAATTAATGTGCGTGCAAAGGAAGATCAGCGCAATAATCTTCAGGCTATCAGAAATATGAAGGTTACGTATCGCGATATGGCGATGGGTGGAATAATTCGCCAGGTGCCAATGTCTTCATTTGCTGATATCGATTATGTAAATACTTATGGCGGTATTAAACGTAAGCAGCAGAAAAGGATTATCATTCTTTCATCAAACGTTTTGGGTGATTATAATCCGAATGAGGTTGTTGCTGCGGTTCAGTCAGAGATTGATCAGTTCAAAGCCCCTGATGGTGTTATCATAAAAATGGCTGGTGAGCAGGAAGAACAGATGGAGACAGCCAACTTCCTGGGAGGAGCCTTAATGACTGCTTTCGGATTGATTCTTATCATCCTCGTACTCCAGTTTAACTCTATCAGTAAGCCGCTTATTATTTTAAGTGAGGTAATCTTTAGTGTTATCGGGGTATTTCTTGGAATAATTATTTTCCAGATGGAGATGTCGATCGTAATGTCGGGTGTTGGTATCATCGCTCTCGCAGGTATCGTGGTGCGTAACGGAATCCTGCTTGTAGAATTTACCGATCTGATGGTTCAGCAAGGTATGACTGTAAAGGATGCCGTAATTGAAGCAGGTAGAACTCGTATGACTCCTGTGCTTCTTACCGCTACTGCAACAATTTTGGGATTGATTCCATTGGCTGTTGGTTTAAATATCGACTTTGCCAAATTGTTCAGTGAATTTAATCCTCACCTGTATTTTGGTGGAGACAATGTTGCCTTCTGGGGACCACTATCATGGACTATGATATTTGGTTTAGCGTTTGGTACGTTCCTAACGCTTGTACTTGTACCATGTATGTATTTAATTGCGGATAGTAACTCCAAACGAGTTAAGGGATTTTTCAAAGGTAAAGAGAAGCCTGTGGTTGAAGAAGAGGAATTGGTAGAAGTAGAAAAATACTAAATTCATTAAAATAAATAAAAAAGCGCCTGTAGTTTAAAATTACAGGCGCTTTCTTATTTTTGCGGGCAATAAAAAAGCTGCTCAAGATTTTTGAGCAGCTTTTTTATTCCTTTTACTCGGATCTTAGTGAGCAGGAGCAGCAGCAGTATCAGCAGCAGCAGTGTCAGCAGCAGCAGTATCAGCAGCAGCAGTATCAGCAGCTAATGAAGTATCAACAGCAGCAGTGTCAGAAGCTAATGAATCAGCACCTTCAGCTGATTTGTTAGAAGAACAAGCAGCAACTGATAAAGAGATAGCTAAAGCAACGAATCCGAATTTGAATAAATTTTTCATTTTTTGGGGTCAAGTTTAATGATTAAACAAATAATATTTAACCTTAATACCAGGTCCTCAAAAAAGTAACCCAAACTTTGATAAATTTTTTATTTTTTTTTTTTCCTATCATTGGGTTACAATTAAAACAATAGCGTATTAAATAGTGAGCAGAGAGATAAAAAGGTCAGTACCAACGGATAGTGAAGTAATATTGGGGATCCTTAATGGCTCAAAAGATATCCTTGAAATAGTTTACAAGGCCTATTTTCCGATGATTTTGCAATTAGTTGTAATGAACAACGGAAACGAGGATGATGCAAAAGATGTTTTTCAGGAATCTGTATTAGTTCTTTATGATAAGGTTAAAAGCGGAAACTTTGAGCTGAATGCCAAGCTTAAAACTTTCATTTATTCCGTTTGCCGACGTTTATGGTTAAAGCGATTAAGTCAATTAAGCCGTAACGCAGGTAACGTGAAAGATTTTGAAGATATTTTGCCTGTAGAGCATGATCTGGAAAGACATGAAGAAAAGGACAAACAATTCAAACAAATGGAAAAAGCCCTGGTGCATCTCGGAGAACCATGCAAAACTATTATTGAAGACTTTTATATCAATAATAAATCGATGCAGGATATTTGCGAAAAGTTTGGTTATACCAATGCTGACAATGCAAAAAATCAGAAGTACAAATGTCTGCAACGTTTGAAAAAAATATTTTTTCAAACATGATTTGATTAACGCTATTTAATTAAATGAAAATGATCGAACAAATTGAGGCTTACTTGAGAGGAGAGATGAATGAGCAGGAAAGAGCCGCATTTGAACAACAACGAGATGCAGATCCATTGTTGGACCAGCAGGTTGTAGCTCATCAAACCTTTATTGAACAATTGAAGGACTATGGCACCCACCATAAGCTTCTTTCAGAGATGAATGCTATCCACGAAGGATTGGATATTGAAGCAATCAAAGACGAAGTAATTCCTAAATCTCTGGTGATTCGTAAACTATGGGATAAGTATCGTATGAATGCGGCGGTAGCAGCATCAGTAGCTATATTGGCTGTAATGGGTACTTTATTTTCTACCGGATTTTTCTCAAAGAGCAACGCTATTGTTTCCGGCTACAATGCCCTTCGCCGCGAAATGAGTAAAGAAGTTGACCGCAAGATTCAGCGTTCCAAAAAAGAGTTAATGCAAAATTTGAACACCGATGTGTCAAAAGGACCTGCTAACCCAGGTGCATACAGCGCAACCGGTTTTGCACTTACTTCAAGCGGTTACATCGTAACAAACAATCATGTCATAGAGGGAGCCGATTCCATCTATGTTCAGGATAATAACGGTAATTCATACAAAGCTGTTAAAGTTTATACACAGCCAAACTATGATATTGCAGTGCTTCAGATTACTGATAAAAACTTTTCGTCTTTAAAAACACTTCCTTACACGTTCAAAAAATCAACAGCAGATTTAGGTGAAAACGTGTTCACTTTAGGATACCCTCGGGAAGAGTACGTATTAGGAATGGGATATGTAAGTTCTCGTACAGGTTATAAGGGAGATACTGTCCAGTACCAGATTGATATCAGGGTAAATAGTGGCAACAGTGGTAGTCCATTATTGGATAACAAGGGAAATGTACTTGGTATTATTAGCGGTAAAGAAAATAATGTCGATGGAGCTTCTTTTGCGGTGAAGTCTAAATACTTGCTTGAGTCTTTAAACGAGGCTCCAGAGGACGTTAAAAATGATCTTGTCTTAAATAAAAAGAATACACTGTCGGGTTTAAGCCGAAAAGATCAGATCAAAAAAATCCAGGACTATGTGTTCATGGTAAAAGTGTACTAAGACTTTTCAAGTTTGTATTAATATCTGAAAGCCTTTCTGTTTATGCAGAGAGGCTTTTTTGGTTGAAAGCCAATTTTCTATCAACCCTGAGTTAAACTATAAATATGCAGTTTACAAGGTGGGGCGATTGCTTTCTGGTCCTATCGTTTTTGGATAAAGTAGGCTGTCGGTCAGGTTGTGAATTTTTCGGTCTTTAAAGGGATCTCGTTCGCGCAAGAAGAAGGCTGATAGTCACACTCTCGAGAGCCTCATTTTTTTAAATCCAGCAGAGAAATGTTTCAGGCTTTTGCTATTGCGCCGTATGTTTGTGTTTTGGCAGATGTAAACTATGAAGTGGATAACCCGCGAACGTCCTAAGATTGATCGATTAGCCTGTCCATGGCTTATAAAACGATTTATTGATAGCGAGGCAGAAATCATTTATGTTCCTTTTGAGGATGTTCTTACTAAGGCAGAAATATTAAATGCAACGCCGTTTGATATTCCGGAAGTAGAGTATAGTCACTACGATGATAAATGCACTTTCGATTATTTCCTCAAAAAACATAACCTTAATGACCCTGCATTGCATACCATGGCCTTAATTGTTCGAGGAGCAGATACTGATGCTCATTATCTGGCCAGTCAGTGTTCAGGACTGTGGGCTATTTCGGCCGGGCTTTCTTACAATATCACTAATGACGATGAGCAGTTAGAAAAAGGAATGATTATTTACGATGCTCTATACTCCTGGGCAAAGCATCTCCAGAAAGAAAAGCATACCCAAAATCCTTACGAGAATATGCTGATACAGGTTTTTAATGCCTATATCCGTCAACAAAAGAATGAAAAAAAGAAGATTCCCGATTGGGTAAACGAATTGAAAGAAATTATTCAGGATCAGATCGATATTAATTTAAGTTTGAGCCTGAAAGAAATTTCAGAAGAAATCAATATTCATCCCGCTTACCTTTCACGCGAGTTCTCCAAGCATTTTGACAATCTAAGTTTTGGTGATTATATCCGTAAACTTCGCATTGAAAAAGCGGTAAATCTGCTTGAAACATCCAAACATTCACTTTCAGAAATAGCTTACCTCACGGGCTTCTCAGATCAGAGCCATTTCACCCGGATTTTTAAGAAAATAATGGAGAAAAGTCCAGCCGAGTACCGTAAATCTGTAGTAAAAAGTAAAAAGGATTCTAAAGGTTAAATACGTTCTATCTATAAAAAAGAGATTGTGCTAACATTGCGGCTTTACTTAAATAGTTGACAATGCGTTGTGCTTTTTTATTGATTATGTTTTTACTTGCCCGGATTGGTTTCGGTCAAACCACTGCTCCGGTAGCTTATCCTCGTATTACTGGCTACACTGGAATTATTCATCCGCTAGTTACGTTCAGTAGTGAAGGTACCAAAACAAATTTTGATGGAGGCTACACTGTTGGAATGCCTGTTGGGATTAATTTATGGAAAACGTCGAAGGTTGGTTTTTCGTTCGAAGCCGTTCCATTTATCCATGCAGGCGGTGGCATGAGCAAAATGAGTAACATACTTTTTCATCCAGGTGTTCTGTTCGCTCTTGGAAAAGGTTTTACGTTTATAGGGCGGGCAGCTTTCGAAACTTCCGGGCGATACGGGCTAACTCCGATTTTGAACAAAGTGGTTAAGAAAAATAAAAACTCGAACGTCTTTGTTGCCATTCCAGCACCAATCCGTTTTGGAAATGACAAGCCCAACTCTGCAACTATTGCTTTTCAATTTGGTTTAGGCTTTTAACTGTTAATAATGGAAACACTTCATAAATATTCATTAAAAGATCTGGTACTTTATTTCCTAAAGCTAGGCACATGGGGTTTCGGCGGACCAGTAGCTTTGATTGGCTATATGCACCGCGACCTGGTAGAACAAAAGAAGTGGCTTACCGACGAGGAATACAAAGAGGGGCTGGCACTGGCTCAGCTGGCTCCCGGACCACTGGCAGCGCAGCTAGGTATTTACATTGGTTATGTGCATTACCGTTTGTTGGGCGCAACACTGGCTGGACTTGCTTTTGTATTGCCTTCGTTTATAATGGTTGTGCTGCTGGGAATGGCCTATAAACTTTACAGTGGTCTGTTTTGGATGCAAGCTGTGTTTTATGGAGTAGGCGCTGCCGTAATTGGTATTATTAGTTTAAGCGCTTACAAATTAACTGTCAAATCAGTTGGAAAACTGGACCTTAGCTCATTGAAGTCTAAATGGATGTTATGGCTGTTTTACCTTGTCGGGATAGCTGTTACTGTAATCACACAAAGAGAAGAAGTATGGCTTTTCATTCTATCCGGTTTGATATACATGCTGGTTAAGGCGCCTCCCGCCTGGATACGAAAACCTGGAATCGCATCATCGGTAACATTAGCCAGCATGGGCTTTTGGAACACGAATGAAGATGCGCTGGGCAAAATCGCCTGGTTTTTTACTAAGGCCGGTGCTTTTGTATTTGGCAGTGGATTGGCGATCGTGCCCTTCCTGCATGCTGGTGTGGTGCAAGAGTTTGGTTGGCTAAATGAGGCAGAATTTGTTGATTCAGTAGCGGTAGCGATGATTACTCCCGGTCCGGTTGTAATTACTGTAGGCTTTATTGGTTATCTGGTGTCTGGATTTGCAGGAGCTTCAGTGGCCGCTTTGTCAACATTTTTACCCTGCTTTCTTTTTACCGTAATACTTGCACCGTCTTTCAAAAAAATATCGGGCAATACCAGCATCAAAGCCTTTGTTGATGGCATTACCGCAGCTGTAGTTGGCGCTCTGGTTGGATCTGTCATCATTATCGGTATCCGGTCAATTATTGATATTCCTACTGCTTTGATGGCTGTCGCTGCAGTTTTGGGTTTGTTGTATGTGAAGAAATTGCAAGAACCGTACATCATTCTGATTGCTGCTACAATAGGTTTATTGATTAAAATGCTGTAGTTATCAAAGAAAGCGCGGATGAAGAGCTCTCAGATTTTTATGCCTGTGATGAAATTAAAAATGCTCAGGTATTGAAGAAAAATATTTAGATGGAGTGAAATTGCCATTTGTTTTAGGAAGATGATTTTAAGTAGTGCTATTAACTTTCAATAAGCAAAGCTATATTGGCGCAATAATTATAAACACCACACATGAAGATAAACAGGTTTTTACTTTTATTGGCATGCCTTAACCTTGGCTTTGCTTCATTTGCCCTGGCTAAAAAGAAAGCCCGGATCCTGGTTTTCAGCAAAACACTTGGTTTTCATCACAAATCAATAGCTGACGGTATTTCTGCCATTCAAAAGCTGGGAGAAGAGAATAACTTCGACGTTGATACAACTACTGTCTCCTCCAATTTTAACGATGATAATCTTAAACGCTACAAGGCCATATTATTTCTTAGCCCTACCGGTGACGTTTTAAATGAGAACGAACAAAATGCCTTTAAAAAATATATCAATAAAGGAGGAGGTTTTGTAGGCGTTCATGCCGCGTCTGATTGTGAGTTTGAATGGGAGTGGTACGGAAAATTAGTAGGAGCATTTTTTATCAGTCACCCGGCGCAGCAAGTGGCCGTTTTAAAGATTAATGACGTCACGCATATTTCAACCATGCATCTACCAGCCGAGTGGAAGCGCAAAGATGAGTGGTATAATTTTAAATCGGTTTACGAGAAAATTAATGTTCTTATTTCGATAGATGAAAAGAGCTACGATGCCGGCAAGAACAGTATGGGCGATAAGCATCCTATTGCCTGGTATCATAAATTTGATGGGGGTAGGGCTTTTTATACAGCTTTGGGGCATACTGAAGAATCTTATACTGATCCACTATTCTTAAAGCATTTGTTGGGTGGGATAAAATATTCCATGGGATTGAAGTAACATCAAGGCATTAATGCAGACAGTATTTACTGCTGTCTGCATTTTTAAAAGACATCCTTAAGAACTACAAGATAGCATCGAGCACCCCGCCTTATCACTTGCCCAGTCCGGACGCTTTTTCATCAGATCATCAAATTTGTCAGAATAAGGGTCTTTAATAGCGTTCTGAAGCTTTAAAAATAACGCATTATTCCCTTTTTCGAGTTCTTGTATAGCTTCATGAAGCTGATAATTCCTCAAGATAAACCTTGGATTAGATTTTTTCATAATCGCCTGAGAAACCTCCCATGAACATTTATTTGAACTCAGCCGTTGCCTGTACTCATTCAATAACGTAAATAAATCTTCGCCTTCAGAGCTGCTTAACGGCTGGTAGAAGCTTTCTTCGAAGTGCTTAATTTGACTCTCTTTGTTTTCTGTCTCAAGATCGAAGCTAATTAGTAGCTGATAGAAGATCGTCATATCAGGTTTAACCTTGGCCAGAAAATCTTCGAACTTATCTATCAGCTCAATATCTTCGGATCGCACTTTGTCTAAACCCAGCTTATTGCCTTTCATGTTATAGTACAACGTCCAGAAGATGTCTTCATAGTTTTGTATAGCCTCCAGCAGCAACTTATTATCGGGAAAGAGAGGTAAGATTGCACCGGCTAAACAACCCAGGTTCCATTGAGCCACACCGGCCTGCTGTCCGAAAGCATAACGTCTGCCCGGTAAATCGGTAGTATTTGGTGTGAAAGAAGGATCGTACTCATCAAGGAAAGAATAGGGGCCGTAATCTATCGTGAGCCCAAGAATAGACATATTATCCGTATTCATTACGCCATGTACAAAACCAACTCTCAACCATTCTGTAATTAGAAAAGCGGTTCTTTTAACAACTTCTCTAAACCATTTAATAATATAATCATCGCCCTGAATGTGGGGGTAGAGGTTCTTAATCGTCCAGTTTACCAGGCTTTTCAGATTATCCATTTCTTCTCTCGAGGCCGGCATTTCGAAATTTCCAAATCGCAGAAAGGACGGTGCAACCCTGCAAACGATAGCGCCAGGTTCGTAAGCGGCATTGCCATTGTAAAACATATCCCGTAATACCTGATCGCCGGTTGAGACCAGGCTTAATGCTCTGGTAGTAGGTACGCCGAGGTGGTACATTGCTTCGCTCATTAGATATTCTCTAACCGAAGAACGCAGTACGGCCCGCCCGTCGGCCCGGCGGGAATAGGGAGTTGGGCCTGCGCCTTTTAACTGAATTTCCCAGGTTTTGCCCTTGCTGGTTTCTAGTTCTGCGAGGGTGATGGCCCGTCCGTCGCCTAGCTGTCCGGCCCAATTGCCAAACTGATGCCCCGCGTAACAGGCAGCGTAGGGATACATTGAAGGAACTACCAGATTGCCAGCCAGCAGCTTAACGTCTTGCTCGTCGGGCTGAAGAAGCTCAAGTTCCTTTGCCATTTCATCCGACCAGCCAATTAGCTGAGGGTTTGCAACTGGAGTAGGTATGGCTTTACTGTAAAGCACTCCCGGAGTTTGTCGTGGTTGTAAGTTGCCACTTTCATCCCCCGGAAAAGCATCCACGAAAGTGTTTTTAAATATTATCGAATTAAGTTGTTTCATCGTTTTGATTTTTCATCTTGATCAGCCTATCCGTAAAGTAATTTAACCCCCTCCGGATAAAATACTGATTTAAAGGTATTGTTGCCGCGAGAATTAAATAGTTACATTTGTATAATAATGCAATTTTATTCAATTTCTTACTTCCAGAGCCTGTCGCAATGGCGTTTATATGTTCGTTTATTGTTGTATGCAAAAACCGTTCTGAAAGTAAATCCTCTAAGAGCAATCTCTTTTTGCAATGCAAAGGTTGTATTTTTCCTTACTATTTTGGGGTTTCTGAGTCAGAAGGTTTCTGCTCAGCATAAAATTGACATTTTTCTGTACAATAAGGTATCAGGACTTGCTATTGCCGGGGCAGAAGTTAAAGCTGATGCCGAGCTCGGAACAACAGATTCCGTAGGACATGTTTTATTTTACCTGAAGAAAGGTGTTTGTAAGATAAATATAGAATCGGCAGATTATCAGCATTCTAAATTCTCTCTGAAAGTTGATAGTGCCCAAGTGTTTAAACGGTATTTAATACCCCGGCAGGGAGCTATTGCTGAAGTTGTAGTGGCAAATAGTGGCAGCAAAAATGCAGGCAGTACCTTAACTGCAAAAGATCTTGAAAAAGTGCCTGTTTTTATGGGACAGAAAGATCCGCTTCGCCTGCTTCAAACTTTACCTGGCATTGCAAATGCAGGCGACGGGAACTCCGGGCTGTTCATCCGCGGAGGTACTTCTGGTCAGAATCTTACCCTCTTTAATCATGCCGTGGTTTATAATCCGGCACACTTGCTTGGCTTTTTCTCAGTATTTAACGGCGAAGGCATCAGCAAAATGAAGCTCTATAAATCAGGTATTCCTTCCGAATACGGTGGGCGATTGTCATCTGTGCTGGAAGTGCTTTCAAAAAATAGAGCTTCAGATTCTCTTTCTTTCGCTGGTAATGTAAGTTTGTTAGGTGCGGATATTTCGGCTTTGCTGCCAGTAACTAAAAAGATTTCCCTGAATACCTCTCTCCGAAAAACCTTTATGGGATTAACTGTGTGGCCACTCTTAAGTAGTCTGCAGAATGAACACAGCAATTTTAATAAGGTGGGCTATGACTTTTTTGATGTCACCTTGGGGCTTTCTTATCAAGTTAATTCCTATAACGAAATCAATTATTCTTCCTTTGTTAGTGGCGATGACTTCAATTATGGCATTCGTCGTTTTGATATAGATAATAAGATGGATTGGGGTAACCTGTCTCAATCGTTAGTCTGGAAAAGCTTTTTTAAAGCGGGCGCGTACCTCACAACCCTTGTTACAAACTCTAATTATCGGTTTAATTTTGGAATGCAGCAGGATAGATATGAAGCGAAAATAACTTCTAACATAGAGGACTATTCGGTTAAGTCTTTTCTTGTTTTGCCTGTTGCAAGTCATGAGTTGAAATTAGGGGCCGAGTATGTTAAACACCGCTATCGGCCCAATACGCCTTATGTGAAAAATGCCGAAACCGTTTATGATTTTGGTGCTTCGAACACCTATCATTCCGATGAAAGCGCAGTTTTTATTTCGGACGATTGGCGATTAACACATAAGATCAGCCTGAATCCAGGAGTCAGGATCACCCATTATCGCAATTTAGGACCTTATTTCGTTGTAAATGAAGATGGTTCAACAGTCGATTACGGTAAGGGGCAAAAAATATCAGCATTTACTTACGCTGAGCCTTCATTAGGATTTACCTATAAGCTAAGTTCAGCTGCTGTTCTTAAAAGCTCACTGTCATACAATGTGCAGCCGGTACATTTAATCTCAGTTACCGCAGTAAACTTTCCCGCCGACTTCTGGATGCCTTCTACCGGAAATCTGAAGCCTCAAAAGGGTTACCAGGCATCGACCGGTCTGTTTTACAATCATCCCGAACAACACTACGAAGCCTCTGTGGATTTCTATTATAAGGAGATGAAAGGCTTATCAGAGTTTTCGGGAGGCATTATGAACCTGATTGATAATTTGAAGATTGAAGAACATTTGCTGTTTGGCCGAGGAAACGCGTATGGTGCAGAATTCTTTTTGAAGAAAAAGTATGGGAAGTTAAGTGGATGGCTTTCCTATACACTGGCTTGGAATAATCGTAAGTTTCCGCTGATTAATGCAGGTCAGAGCTTTCCTTCAAAATACGATCGCCGACATGACCTTACGGTACTTGCAGCGTATCGATTAAACAAAAGATGGCAGTTCAATTCTACCTTTAATTTCGCAACGGGAAACACTTATACCAAGCCGGTTAGCCGTTATATGATTTCGGGAAATATCGTGAACGAATATGGTCCGTTTAATGGAAACAGGATGCCTGCTTACCATCGTTTGGATCTGTCTGCTAATTGTTTATTAAAGGCCAGGGCTCATCAGAAAAGCGAACTGGTGTTTTCGGTTTATAACGTTTACAGCAGATTAAATCCAATCTATATTTATTTTATGGCCGAAGGCGATCTGGAATCGTACCGGGTTTCTGTTTCACCCAAACCAGTTTCTATTCTGCCTGTTTTGCCTTCCCTAAGTTATCGATACACATTCCGTTAATGATGATGAAACAACTGTATCTTTTGTCTTTCATTCTAGTGCTGTTTTACTCGTGCCGACAGCAGGAGGAATCGGTATTGAAAGACTATAAGCCGCAATTCGTTGTAGAAGGATGGATAGAGGACGGCGGTTATCCCCATGTTATTCTTACGCATAACTCTCCTTTTTTCGTATCTCTGGATTCGGCCACGCTTGATAAACTAATGATAAGATGGGCTAAGGTGAGCGTGAGTGATGGAGAAAACACGGAGGTTCTTACAGCAAAGAAGGATACTAACTTTTTTCCACCCTATATTTATAAAGGCACTGATTTGAAAGGAAAAGCGGGGAAAGAATATACGCTTACTGTAGAATATGCCGGTTATACACTTACGGCGGTAACCACTATTCCCAAACCAGTGCCTTTGGATAGTATTTGGTTTGTTGAAAAGGAGGACAGTACCTATCAGTTAAATCTTCGTTTCAGGGATAGTGCATCCGAAAAAAATTATTATCGAATTTATACCAAATCAGGGTCTGAGAAGCAATACATTCCAACAATGCTTTCTACTAAGGACGATAAATTTTTTAATGGAAAGGATATTGAATATCAGGTGAATCGCGGTCCCGAGAATAACCTTACCACTAAAAATCTTCCATATTTTAAACGGAATGCTAAGCTTTTTGTGAAATTCAGCACTATACCTGTTGAAGGCTTTAGGTTTTGGAGCAGCTTTCAGGATGAAGTAGTTAACTCATCTAACCCGCTGATTGGGTCTACCGGGAAAATCGAATCAAATATTCAAGGGCAGGGAATAGGCATCTGGTGCGGATACGGATCAATGGTATATCAAACGCAAGCGAGATAGAATTCTAAGGGGGCGTAAATAAAACGGGCTGTCATAAAAAAAGCCGCTGGTTAGGCGGCTTTTCAAATCGTTTTATCTAGTCTTCAAGTTCTTTAACTTC
>Ga0307408_100000667_pt1 | contig 28590 bp, 22 predicted proteins | sample 322Cmetagenome_FD_202116 | JGI IMG/M metagenome (GOLD analysis project Ga0307408, IMG submission 202116) | Maize rhizosphere microbial communities from greenhouse at UC Davis, California, United States - 322HYB-C-3 | ecosystem: Host-associated > Plants > Roots > Rhizosphere > Soil | place...
AAGTATCCAAAGAGGCACCGCTGGATAAAATCTGCCTGCTTGGCTGCGGTGTCACCACTGGTATAGGCGCTGTGATCAACACCGCCAAAGTCACTCCCGGCTCAACTGTGGCAGTATTCGGCTTGGGCGCTATCGGCCTGGCAGTAATCCAGGGTGCGCAGATGATGAACGCCAGCCGCATCATCGCAATTGATATCAACCCGGATAAATTTGAACTAGCCCGCCAGTTTGGCGCGACCGATTTCGTCAATCCCAAAGACCACGGCGCGCCTATCCAGCAGGTGATTGTGGATATGACCGACGGCGGCGTGGATTACTCGTTTGAGTGCATCGGCAACGTAAACGTAATGCGCTCGGCGCTGGAGTGCTGCCACAAGGGCTGGGGCGAGTCGATCATTATCGGCGTGGCGGGTGCCGGTCAGGAAATCTCCACCCGCCCCTTCCAACTTGTGACGGGTCGCGTGTGGAAAGGCTCGGCGTTTGGCGGGGTAAAAGGCCGCAGCCAATTGCCCGGCTATGTGGAGCGCTACATGAAGGGCGAGATCAAGATCGACGAATTTATCACCCACGACATGCCGTTCGACAAAATCAATGAGGCCTTCGATTTGCTGCACGAAGGCAAAAGCATCCGCACCGTGCTGCATTTCTAATCCGGAGCGACAGCATGAGCCAACTAACCGAAATCGCCGCCAACAAAAGCTTTGGCGGCTGGCATAAACGCTTCAAGCACAGGTCCAGTACCCTGGGCTGCGAGATGATTTTCGCGGTTTATTTGCCACCGCAGGCAGAGACGCAAAAAGTCCCCGTACTCTGGTGGCTGTCTGGCCTGACCTGCACCGACGAAAACTTTATGCAGAAAGCCGGCGCACAACGCATCGCAGCGGAACTGGGCATTGCGATTATCTGCCCGGATACCAGCCCGCGCGGGCTGGATTTACCTGGAGAGCACGACAGTTACGACTTCGGTTCAGGCGCCGGTTTCTACGTGAACGCCACCCAGGAACCTTGGCGCAATAACTATCGCATGTACGACTATGTGACCCATGAACTGCCCGCGTTAGTAATGGCTAACTTACCGCTCAACGGGCTCGAAGCCATTAGCGGCCACTCCATGGGCGGCCACGGTGCGCTGGTATTGGCGCTGCGCCAACCGAATCGCTACACATCCGTTTCGGCTTTTGCACCCATCGTAAATCCGAGCAATTGCCCCTGGGGGATCAAAGCGCTGAGTGGCTATTTGGGCGATGATCGCGCCAGTTGGATGCAATACGATGCCTGCGAACTGATCGGTGCAGGGCAATCAAAACAGGAGCTTTTTGTCGATCAAGGCGAGGCCGATAACTTCAAGACAGAGCAGCTCAAACCCGAGTTGCTACAGGCAGCGTGCCATGCAGCGGAACATCCACTGATCTACCGCGCGCATGGCGGTTATGACCACAGCTACTTCTTTGTTGCGAGTTTTATTGAGGATCATCTGCGCTATCACGCCAAACACTTATTCAGCAGTTAAGGCAGCAACAGAAAATCAGGGGAACCACAAGGGGGGAAATTCAGGGAAGGTGTTACGGGGGGAAGGTGGAAACTCAAATCCTTTTGAGCTCACTAAACCACTCACTCATATCATGGTCATGCCAGTTATTTATACACTTGGTTTTTTAAAAAACCCAATGTACCCGACCACAAATGTGACGCACGTCCTATATTTGTCGCCGAATCCATCTACATATTACAAAGCATTACAGCATTTTTGTGATTGGCATCAAATGACACCAATAAAAAAAGCGCCATTTGGCGCTTTTTTTGGAATAAGCTTGACGAGTATCCGGGCTTATTCGCTGTGTGCAAAACGCTTGCGCAATACAAATAACACACCGAAGGCGATGATCAATACACCAGGAATCATAGCCAGACTTTGCAACGTGGCCTGACCTGCGACTAACTCAACCGCATCGCCGGTAACACCGCTTGCTATAGCTTCCTGCTTCGCATCATCCAACCAACCGCCAATCACCGGATTCCACATACTGACCGAGAACATGCCAGCACCGCCCATCAAGGACATACCCAAGGCACCAGTTTTCGCTGTGTATTCGCTGGTGAAGCCGATCATGGTTGGCCAGAAATAGGTAACACCTAATGCGAATACGGCTGCTGATACGTAAATCATGAAACCTGAAGCTTGGCTCAATAACAGCAAACCTATAGTGGTCACGATCGCCGATATCACCAATACGCCCGCCGGATTAAACGCATGCACGAGCGGGCCAGCAAAGAAACGGCCCAACGCCATCAAGCCTGCAGTCAATGCCAAAATCATCATCGGGTGTACATCGGAGGATTCGAAAATACGACCCACCCACTGCTGCGCGCCGAACTCGGAAATGGCGGTCATGGTCATGCACACGATCATAAACAGGAACAATGGCGAGAAAAGCGCCTTGATGTTGGTCGCGGTTGAGGTTTCGGAGTTGGCCATGCTGGGGAAAGGTTGACCGAAAATCATAAAGCCGTAGATCAGTGTCGGGATGATCATAATCGCGATTTGCATCTGCCAGCCCAAGCCCAATTTGGTCATCAACGCAGATACCAGTGAGCCAATCACAATACCGCCCGGAAACCATACATGGAATTTATTCAGCATGGCAGTTTTGCGCGTGTGATAGATATCGGCGATCAGCGGATTACACGCGGCTTCAACCGAGCCGTTGGCGAAACCGATAAAGAAGCTCGATAGCAACAGCGTCCAGAAACCACTGGCGGTAATCGTCAAAATCAATCCGATTAAATGGCAGGCAAACGCCAGATACATAAGCGTGCGTGCGCCCACATAGTTATAAATCAATCCACCAAACATCATGGCAATGGGAAAACCCAAAAACGCCATACCATTGATCCAACCCAGCTCGGTGTTGTTGAAATTAAATTTGACGCTGAGCTCAGTCAAAATGCCTGCGCGAATCGCGAAGGTCATTGCCGTCACAATCAGCGCGACACAACAGGCAACAAACAGCCGCTGTGGATTAATCGTTGCAGAGGATGTGGTCATAGTGGTTATACCTTTTGTTATTAGTAATTGTATGTGAGTAAAAAATTACACCAGCGGCGTCCAAACACCATCGCGCTGGCTTGAGGTTAGCACGGCTTGGATAAAGCGCATACCTTCCACACCGATATCAATATCCGGCACCCAGTTTTGCAAAAAGTGGGATTCGCCCTGCTGGCGCGCGATAAGAATATCGGCGATGTCTTTATACAAATTCGCGAAACCTTCGAGATAACCTTCCGGATGGCCGCCCGGAGTGCGCATACCGCGCGCGGCAATCTCGCTGCCGATATCACCGCGGCGGGTGATGCGTTGGCGCGGTTTATTTAATTCGCAAAACCACAATTCATTCGGGTTTTCCTGCGCCCATTCAATCCCGGCCTTCTCACCATAAATACGAATGCGCAAACCGTTTTCACAACCCGGAGCCACCTGGCTCGACCACAACATCCCCTTGGCTCCGCCATCAAAACGCAGCAATGCATGAACGTTGTCATCCACCAAACGGCCGTCGACAAAACTGGTGAGATCCGCACTGACTGCGCTGAGTTTTTGTTGCGTGATGAAACGCGCAAGTTGAAATGCGTGTGTACCTATATCACCAAGACAACCCGCCGCACCCGAACGCGCCGGATCAGTGCGCCATGAGGCTTGCTTGTTATCATCTGCTGCGGCTTCAGTTAACCACTCTTGTGGATATTCCACCTGCACCACGCGCACTTTACCAAGTTTGCCCTGCTCCACTAATTCACGCGCGTAACGCACTAACGGATAAGCGCTGTAGTTATGCGTGAGCGCAAAAAAACAGCCGCTCTTTTTGACGATTTGCTCAAGCTCCAGCGCTTCTTCCAAAGTGCGCGTCACCGGCTTATCGCAAATCACATCAATTCCCGCTTCCAAACAGGCTTTGGCGACGGGAAAGTGCATATGATTGGGAGTAACAATCACGACAGCTTGAATACCATCGGCGCGCGTTTTTTCTACACGCAACATTTCTTCATACGAGGTGTAAGCGCGATCGGCGGCGATATGTAAATCTGCTGCCGAGGCTTTGGCATTTTCCGGATTTGCCGAGAGCGCACCGGCAACCAATTCAAAACGGTCATCCATACGCGCGGCGATGCGATGCACCGCACCGATAAATGCACCGCGACCACCACCGACCATGGCATAACGAATTCTTGGAGTTGTCATAGTGTTTTTCCTTATTTTTACAGACCGAGAATTCTACGGTTTTTGGCATCATCAACACCGCTTTTGGCGAAGTCATCAAATGCGCGTTCAGTCACTTTAATAATATGTTGTTGGATAAACGGAGCGCCCTCTGCTGCACCCACTTCCGGATGCTTCAAGCAGCATTCCCACTCCAATACTGCCCAGCCGTCGTAATCATAAGCAGCGAACTTGGAGAAGATTTGTTTGAAATCCACTTGTCCATCGCCCAGAGAACGGAAGCGGCCAGCGCGATTGACCCAACTCTCGTAACCGCCGTATACACCTTGCTGTGCCGTTGGATTAAATTCCGCATCCTTCACATGGAACATTTTGATGCGCGCGTGATAGCGGTCGATAAACGCCAAATAATCGAGCTGCTGTAAAACAAAATGCGAAGGATCAAACAAAATATTTGCGCGCGGATGATTATTTACCGCCGCGAGGAAACGCTCGAAAGTCGCGCCGTCATGAAGGTCTTCACCGGGATGGATTTCATAGCAAACATCAACACCCGCTTTATCAAACGCATCCAGAATTGGCAGCCAGCGGTTCGCCAATTCTTCAAAACCTTTTTCCACCAAACCGGCAGGGCGCTGTGGCCAGGGATACAAATAGGGCCAGAGCAAGGCACCCGAGAAAGTTGCGTGCGCTTTCAAACCGAGATTTTTACTCGCCTGCGCAGCAAACAGTAATTGCTCGACCGCCCAAGCCTGTCGCGCTTTAGGATTGCCGCGCACTGACTCAGGCGCAAAACCATCAAACATATCATCGTAAGCGGGATGCACAGCGACAAGCTGGCCTTGCAGATGGGTAGACAACTCCGTCGCCACCAAACCGTGTTTGGCCAGGGTCGCCTGGAACTGGGCGCAGTATTCCGGGCTTTTTGCCGCCTGCTCCAGATCAAATACACGCTTATCCCAAGTGGGGATTTGCACGCCTTTAAAACCCAGGCTCGCCACCCAACCGGCAATGGCATCAAGGCTGTTAAAGGGCGCGGTATCACCTAAAAATTGGGCCAAAAAGATGGCGGGACCTTTGAGGGTTTTCATCGTCGTTCTCCGGGCGGTAGCAGGACGGATCAAGTCCGTATTGTTTTTAATTGTCAGCCTCGCGCCCCATAAAACCGGGCGCAAGCCTATAAATATAAGATTTATTATTTCAGGCGCAAGACTTTATTCCATGTCGTCCAAGGGCGCGATACACCAAACAGTTATTTACACTTCTAGCGTTTAGGTGGCTATAAAAAGCTTCGCTCGCTTGTAGATGAGCGCAAAAATACCGGCACATAAGAGGAGCAGCGATGAAGGTTCAGGGACATCGGCATAGGTGAACGTCAAGTCATCCACCCGCGCTGATACACGACTGCTGTAAAAGCCCCACATGTTAATCCTTGTGATTCCCGCCTCGGACTCAAAAGACACATACTGTTTGTCGGTGTAAGGCGCACTGTAAGGTCCCCCATCACCAGCCGTGTAAGTCGAAAACAGCACACCGGAAACGCCGTACGCCTCCAAAAAAATGGTCTCGCCGTTGCCCGATCCAATATACATCCCGACAAAAGTAGGCAGGTTTTCTCCCACAAAATACAAATCAAGTGTATTCCCCCCTAATAAATAATTCGGACCCGAGATAGCCTCCGGACCAAGTTCAGCGTCTGGGTTAAACCAGTTATAGGGCATCAGATATCCATCGACGACCAATAGCCCCTGCGAGAGATACTGATCAGTTACTGGGGTATCCGCGAAAAAAGGCATTTCCGGATACTGAGGGACGTAAGTCAGATCGTCAAAGTCAATAAGCACTGCATGCGCTTTAATTGCAAGTACGTAAAGGAAAACGGAGAGGCACCAGATAAAGGATTTTATAATTTTTGACGAAAAAAATATGTTGAAAATCATGATCAGCTCCTTATGTTTTGTATATGAGACAGAAATACAAAAAATGCTATTGCATTGATAACTGAAAAACATACTAATGATGATCTTATAATTTCCGGCTAGCAAATTTTACTGCAAAACTGCCAATACAATCGGAAACGACACCTCCGCCAACGCACCAAATGCACGATGGGATTTCAGCGCCGAGCGGCTGGTCGCTGGGCTGGGCAATCCACATAAAAAGCGCGCCAATTGCCGTGGCTGGCGCAACACTGCATGACCTTCATTTTTTAGATTGTCGATCAAGGTTTGCTGTGCAGATGTAAGTGGCGCCACGATTGGCAATTCAACTTGTGCGGGTGAAGTGCTGCGGCAGTGATTGCAAATGCCGCAGGGTTGCGCGCTGGCTTCACCGAAATAGTGCATCAACTGCTGGCTTAAACAGGTGGGATTATTGGCAAACGCCAATACGCTGTGAATGCGTTTGATATCGCGCGCTTCGCGCTCGGCAAACAACTTATTCAGATGTTCACATAAAGCGTTGAGTTTTTCCGGCGAATTAATCGACTGGTTGTTTTTGTAAACCTGGCGCAAATTGGCGACGCTTAGTTCGATCCAACCTTTTTCGGCGATATAGTCCAGCGCTTTAGTGATGCGCTCTTTGGATTCATTTAATTGCAGGGGAATGGTGAGCATATCGAGCGATAGCCATTTTCTACCCATGCGCCCGGCGGAAAATAATTGCTGTAAAAACGCTGCACGGTCTGCGTCAAACTGGGACAGGATAAATTGTTTATCCTGAATGAAACTGACTTTGTATTCGGTGTAAAACGGGCTCTGGGTGCTGATGACATTTTGCAATTCAAGATAGGTAAGCGCGGTATTTAATACCAGTGGGCGCAGGTCAAACTGGTTGGACAATTCGTAAGTGGAAATATCAAACACATCATCAAATGTGAGCAGATGTTCGACTAGCGCGCGCAGGCTTTCGGCGGTGGGCGTATCGCCGTAGGTAAAATTTTCCAGCACGCGGATATCATCACCCACCGCCAACATTTCACACAGGGAGGGATTGCCATCGCGCCCCGCGCGGCCAATTTCCTGCACGTAGTTTTCAATCGATTTTGGCAAATTAAAATGATAGACCGCGCGGATATTACTTTTATCGATGCCCATACCAAAGGCGATAGTCGCGATGACAATCGGCACTTCGCCATTCATAAATTGGTTTTGCACTTGCTCGCGCTCGTCATCTTTTAAACCGGCATGATAGTGCGCCGCATTCAGACCTGCTGCGTTAATCGCTGCAGCAACCTCCTCGGCGGTTTTTTGCAGAGTGACGTAAACAATAGTCGCGGCATCGCGCGGGTGTTTGTGCAAACGCGCCAATAATATTTCGATGCGCGACTCCGCCGTGCAAGGTGTTACACGCAATTGCAAATTGGGGCGGGCAAAGCTGGTCTGGATATGGTGTTCCGGTTTAATCGAAAATTGTTTGCAAATATCCGCCGCCACACTCGGCGTTGCTGTCGCGGTTAATGCAAGTACACGCGCAACACGCAATTTTTTTGCAAGGTCGGCGAGCAGTAAATAATCGGGGCGGAAGTTGTGCCCCCATTCGGAAATACAATGGGCTTCATCAATGGACAATAAACTGATGTTTAGTTGTACGAGCCGCTGCACAAAACGTTCGTTCTTTAAACGCTCGGGGGAGACGTACAATAATTTCAAGCTGCCATCTTGCAGCGATTTATAAATTGTTTGCGTCTCGTCTTTACCAAGAGACGAATCCAAACGCGCGGCGTTAACCCCCAATGCTCGCAATGCATCCACCTGATCTTTCATCAAGGCAATTAGCGGCGACACCACCAGCGTCAAACCGTCGAGCAGCAACGCGGGTAATTGATAACAGAGACTTTTGCCGCCGCCGGTGGGGAAAACCGCGAGCGCCGAATGCCCTTGCAGCAGCGCATTAATCACCGCCTCCTGGCCGGGGCGGAAGGCGGGCATTTTAAAGGTGTTTTGTAACAGCGTTTCCGGAGTAGCCATTGTGGTTCCTGATGTCATCATTAATCTTCCATGCGTGATTGTGCAGTTGAGGATGCCGCTAAAAAGGGCAACTGAGTCGCGCATCATAAACGCTCTGTTTCAGTTTGTGGTTTATCGCCGCGATTTTCCTGCGCATTTTTCTGTGCGCCAGTTCCACAAAAATACTTCCCACTTTTGTGCGCAGCACCTGCAACAGGTTTGCGCAAACCTGATTAGCCGTTGCGCACGCGAACCTATGGCACCCAATGCCGCTGCAATCTTGCGGAAAAAATATTTCCCTTTCGCGCGCGCATTTTTTCAACTTTGCTTAAGCAATTGATTGGCAATGATTTTTAATCCGTAGGTTTGTTGCGGCTCAGCCGAACTCCGCCATTTTCGTTCGATGGTGCCGACCGGACGACAGCCTTATCCGCCTCCCTAAAATATCGGCACCACATCGCATTCGCCGGGTATTGCCGATGGCGATGTGCCGTTCCATTGCTCGGTAAAACCGTTCAATTAAACCTTTCCATTACATAAAAATAACTCAGGAGTATCCACCATGTTAAAGCAGCATTTAGTGCGGCTGGGGGCGTTGTGCGTGCCCTTGGCCTTGAGTGTATTTTCCCCCGCAGCGTCGGCGCAGACGCTGTTGTCGCAAGGCAAACCGGTTACGGCATCATCGCAGGAAGGTGCCGCATTGGCGGCAACCATGGCGGTGGATGGTAACTCCGGCACCCGCTGGGGCAGCGTATTTGCCGATCCGCAGTGGATTACCGTCGATCTGGGACAAGTCGCCAGTATCAACCGTGTACTGCTGAACTGGGAAGCGGCCTACGGCAAGGCGTACCAGATCCAGGTATCCGACAACGGCACCAGTTGGACGAATATCTATTCCACCACCAGCAGCGATGGCGGCATTGACGACCTTGCCATTAGTGGCAGCGGCCGTTATGTGCGCATGTACGGCAATGCACGTGCGAATGGCTACGGTTATTCGCTGTGGGAGTTTGATGTGTATGGCAGCCGCAGCGGCGGCACAGGTTCATCCTCGGCGCCATCGTCGATAGCACCTTCATCGTCTGCACCTTCAAGTTCAGTGGCACCATCGAGCAAATCGTCTATTCCGGCGACGTCTTCGTCTGTTGCTGTCACCTCGTCGTCAGCACCGGCAACATCTTCCTCGGTAGCCCCGTCGTCACGTTCATCGTCGCTGTCGTCCTCATCAGTATCATCGACGGATCAATGTGGAAGTGTGCTCAATGCACCCACCGGTTTGAATGCGAGCGGTGTAACTACCACGGCCTTGACCCTGTCCTGGACCGCGCCTTTTACTTCCGTTCCGCCCTGCAATGCGACCGGCTACCGCGTGTATCAAAACGGTACCCTCGTGGCATCGCCAACCGCAACCAATGCGGTAATTACCGGCCTCACACCCAACACGGTTTACTCGTTTACAGTCGTAGCGATTAACCGTGTCGGTGCCTCTGCGGCCAGCGCGCCTTTCCCGGTTTCCACCGAGAGCGACAGCGCAGCGGTTAACTTTGGCAGCAACGTGACTATTTTTGATCCGGCGATGCCACAGGCGCAGATCCAGGCCAAGATCAATGAAATCTACGAGCGCCAGCGCGATAACCAATTCGGCACTCCGCGCGATGCGATTATGTTCAAGCCCGGCACCTACAATGTGGAAATCCCTGTCGGTTTCTTTACCCATGTGATCGGCTTGGGTGCGTTGCCGGATGATGTGCATATCGTCGGCCAAGTGGTGTCCTATCCCGTCCTGCCCAACAACAACTCCACGCAAAACTTCTGGCGCGGCATTGAGAACTTCTCGGTCACCCCACCAGGCGGCGGCATGTTGTGGTCGGTATCCCAAGCGGCTCCGATGCGCCGTATGCATGTGCGCAACAACAACCTGATCCTGCACTACTACGGTGGTTGGGCGAGTGGCGGCTGGCTGGCGGATTCCAAAGTGGATTATGACGTAGGCACCGGCTCGCAACAGCAGTGGGTATCGCGCAACAGCCAGTGGGGCAGTTGGACCGGCAGCTTGTGGAATATGGTGTTTTTGGGCATCGCCAACAACCTGCCCGGCGGCATCTGGCCAGCATCGGCCAACACCTTTATCGATACCACTCCGATCGTGCGTGAGAAGCCATTCCTGTACCTGAACAATGGCAACTACGAAGTGTTTGTGCCGTCACTGCGTACCAACAGCAAAGGCCTGTCGTGGGCGAATGGACAATCGGCCGGCAGCTCGTTGCCGATCAGCCAGTTCTACGTTGCCCGCGCCGGTGTGGATAACGCCACCACCATCAACGCGGCGCTTAACCAGGGCAAAAACCTGCTGCTCACCCCCGGTATTTACCCGCTGGCGGACTCGATCAAAGTCAACCGCGCCAACACCATCGTAATGGGCATGGGCTATGCGACCCTGACCCCAACCAATGGCAATAGCGTGTTAGAAGTGGCGGATGTAGACGGCGTCACCGTATCGCACTTGATGGTCGATGCAGGTGTAACCAATTCGCCGGTGTTAATCCGCATTGGCGAGAACGGCAGCAACGTCAGCCACGCGTCTAACCCGACGGTATTGCACGATGTCTTTGTGCGCGTGGGCGGTAACGGCGTTGGCCGCGCGGGCATAAGCCTGTTGGTGAACAGCAGTGACGTGATCGTCGACCACACTTGGCTGTGGCGCGCCGACCACGGCGATGGCGTGGCCTGGGATTTGAATACCGCGGCCAACGGCTTGATCGTGAACGGCAATAACGTATCGGCCTACGGTTTGTTTGTGGAGCACTATCAGGAATATCAGGTGCTGTGGAATGGCAACAACGGCAAAACCTATTTCTACCAATCCGAAATTCCTTACGACCCGCCCACGCAAGACCAATGGCGCAGCGGTGCCGGTGTGAATGGCTGGGCATCCTACAAGGTTGCCGATTCAGTGACGCAACATGACGCGCGCGGCATGGGCATCTACGCCGTGTTCTTGCGCCCGAATGTGTTCCTGTCGCGCGCGATAGAAACACCGACCTCGCCCACTGTGAAATTCGAACATATGGTGACGGTGAACCTGACCAACGATGGCGGCATCCAACGCGTCATCAACAATACCGGCGACCCGACACCGCCCGGCATTGCGGTACAAACCCCGCGCGTGACGGCTTATCCGCAATAACATGTACTAGCCCTGACTGATACACAAAATCCCCCGCGAATGATTATTCACGGGGGATTTTTTATCGACCCAGTATTTAGTTTTTGAGAGCTGATAGAAAAGTGCCAGTTTTGCATTCAAAAATACATTTTTACCTCAACCAACCTTGGCAGAATCACCCCAGGATGACGGATTCGCTTAATCAACAGGGATAACTTTCAATGTGAACATCCCACAGCCAACAATAATATCGAGGTCAATATGAACCAGTTTGTGAGCAATAAGTCAGGGAGTGCGCTTAAACGGCTTGCCGTTTTTTCTATCGCACTCTGCAGCAGTTTTTTTTGTTTGAATGTACAAGCCGTTAACTGTAACGGCATTGCGGAATGGAATAGCGGTAGCGTTTACAACGGCGGTGCGCAAGTCAAACAAAGCAATAAAGCCTACCAAGCCCAGTGGTGGTCGCAAGGCCATAGCCCGGCAAATTATTCCGGCCAATGGCAGGAGTGGAAATTGTTGGGCAGTTGCGATGGCACTGCTGCGTCATCCACACCGGCATCATCAAAAAGTTCGAGCAAATCTTCCGTTGCGTCGAGTAAATCCAGCAGCAAATCTTCAGTGGCATCGAGCAAGTCCAGCTCGTCAATCGCAGGCAATGATTGTGGTGCAGCCTGGTATCGCGCGAACTTAACCAACTACGAATCCTATCCAGCACCGGGCAGCGATGAGTGTGTGATTTATAACGGTTGCCTATGGTCTGGCTATTTTTATGGTATCTCCGGCAAACAACCTGAGTCATGGGTAATGGCCAACAATATCGCGGCAGTGCATTTAAAAGATTGGAGCTGGCTCGGCCTTAAATCCATCAACCTGCGCCAAGGCAACAAACGTATTACTGCAAAAGTCTACGACGCTTGCGCTGATTCAGATTGTAACGGTTGCTGTACCGCCAACCTTGCGGGCGATGGTTACCTGATCGATTTGGAAAAATACACCATGCAGCGTTTTGGTTCAGGTTCAGGCATCGTGGAATTCCAAGTGTGTAATTAATAGCAAGGAACCACAATGTAAACCCTTTCACTCTCCCGTGAGAAGATTTTTGGCCGCGTAATGCGGCCTTTTTTTATTTTTTAATAATTAATTATGTTGATAGCTGCGTTTAAATTCGCGCGGCGTGCAATGTTTGAGTTGCAAAAAACGGCGATTAAAATTGGAGATATTATTAAAGCCACAGCGATAACTAATCGCCGAAACCGGAAAATCCGTCGTCAATAACAATGAGCAAGCTTTGCCTACACGCAATTGATTTACAAATTCGGTAAACGTCTGCTCAGTGCGCTGTTTAAAAAAACGATGGAAGTGATTGGTGCTCATATGCGCTAAAGCGGCCATTTGCTCTGCACATAAATCGCTGGTGTAATGTTGATGGATGTAGGCAATAACGCGATCAATTTTTTCCGTCGCCGAATCGGCAAAACTCACCGGCGCATAACCATCGCTGGAAATCAATCGCGTGCTTGAATCGTCCAACATCAATTGCAAAATTTCCAGCAACCATAACAGTCGCTGCATGGGTGTAGCATCCGCCATTGCCTCAAAACGTGTGCGGCACTGCTGTGCAGTGGCCAAACTAAATTCCACACCGCGTTTACTTTTCGCCAGCAAATCGCTGAGCGGTTTTAATTCCGGCATTTGCACTACTGCATCAATCCAACTGGTTGGCAGCTGCGCCACATAGGTTAAATGCTGCCCTGGTGCAATTAATTCTTTGGAGTGCCAGGTGTGCGGCAATTTGGGACCAAGCAATACCAAATCCAGATCGCTGTAATTGGCAATGTTATCGCCAATATAGCGCTGCCCACAGCTGTTAAGCGTGAGGCAAATTTCATATTCGGGATGGTAGTGCCAGTTAAAAGGAATTTCATCCAGTGCATAGAGCCAATAACGCCAGGAGGAGTTTTCGGTGGGCAAGACTTTTTCGTACATAGGTTTCATGGCTGGCTCCACAAAATGTCAGACAACAACAATCCCACGCGGCTCGCATGCGGATTATTGAATGAACCAATCTGAGTTTCGCTAGAGTTGCCAGGTTTATAGTTTGATATGACTTAGCTTATTGGCATGATTATCAGAACAGAAATCATCCAACATGGCAAGGAACTACTTGTTGGAGCAAAAAAATCCCCGCCGGAGCGGGGATTGGCTTAACACTTTCCCGATAAATCCTTAACGCAGACGTTTTACCAATTCAACACGGCGATTCTTCTGTTTGCCCGCATCGCTGGTGTTATTGCCCGCCGGAGCATAGGGGCCAACACCCTGTGCCTGCAAACGGTTAGCTGCTACTTGATAATCTTTTATCAGGGCGGCGACGACAGAGTCAGCACGCTGTTTGGATAAGCTCACGTTGGCCGCACCATCGCCGGTATCATCGGTATGGCCAACCACATAGAGCAGCAAATCGGGATTGCGTTTTAACAATTCCGCAATCGCATCGAGCGTTGGTTTTGATTCTGCTTTAATCTCCGCTTTACCCGTATCAAAATAAATTCCGTAAATCAGCGCTTTACCATCCGCATCAATCTGCTGTTTTAAACCATCGGCATTCACACTCACCAAACCGGTTTGCACGGCTTTTTCTTCCACAATCACTTGCTGCACACCCACTTGCGATTCATAACCGCCAATAAATAGTGCGATATAGACATTACCGGTCGGCAGGGATTTTTTTCCCAGCAAGTAATAGGGTTTGCGATACCAATTGTACACATTACCCGATAACGCCAATTGATCGCCAACCTCATTTACTTGCTTCTCAGTGCCGCACTGTTCCAACTCACACTGGGAAATAAAATTGAATCCGGCATTAGTCAATGCCGCTTTGTAATTTTCATACACTTTTAAGGTTGAAACATTGTCAATAGTGTAAGTGTGTTTGGTTAAATCACCGGTTAATTGCAGCGGCGTTTTTTCAGTGGCGTTAATCGCAAAAGGAATTTTTACCGTTTCAGTATCAATTTTTTTATGGTTATAAATTTTTGCTCCGGGGTAACGCGGCAGCATGGGGTTGTCTTCGGCTTTGTCATCCGCCGAGAGTGACACGACTGGCTCTGCAGTTGATCCCGCATAGGCGGCATCGACTTTTATCAAGCCGGTTTCGAGCGGCTCTGCTTCAAGGATCACCTGTTGCACACTGACCTGATCCTCATAGGCACCTACAAAAAAGGCGGCCACAATTTTTCCTTTCGGCGATTCTTTTTCACCAATCCAGTAATAGGGTTTGCGATAATTGTTATAAACATCGCCCCGCACCGCAATCGCTGTGCCTAATGCCGCTGCCTGAGCTTCATCGCCACAGGCCTCAAGCGCGCAAGAAAAAAGTGGTTTAAAGCCCGCCTGTTTTGCAGCAGCGATGTAATTCTCAGACACCTTGAGCGATGACACATTTTCAATTTCATAATTGTGCAGATATAAATCGCCTACTGCATCTAAACGGGTGAACGAGTAGGGCTCTTTGCTGACATCCACAATAGAAACCGGGAAGGCGTATTTTTCATAGTCATACATTTTTGCCTGTTCAAGATCTGCCCCCGGATAGGCAGCAAATAGGGGATGATCCTGATCGTAATCCGCATACAGTGACGGGCTTATCAGTGCGGCAGCGAAGGCCAACAGAGGCAGGGCACGAAGAGACATAACAACTCCTTGGTTAATATGACATTGTGATAAAAATGGGCATGTATTGTGACAATGAGTGGGCAAGACTACTGCCAAAAACTGAATAGTCGATGAATAGTGATCACAAAACCAGTCCCAGTGTAATATGCTTTGAACACCATCACTGTGTAGACAAAATTCATGTCCGCCAAGTTGCTTCCCAATGTCAGCGACGCCCTCTTTAATAGCCTTGGGCATTTAGGCTTCCAGCGCTTCGCACCACCGCTGCAACTGCACCCTTGGGTGCAGTGTTATTGGATTGCACGGCAAGATCGACTACCGGAGGCTAGCGTCAGTGAAACGGTATATCCCGATGGCGGCACTACGCTGGTATTCAATTTCGCAAACGATTATCCCGACATCACCTTCTTTGCCACCCAAACCGTTGGCAAAATGATTTTTCAGGGCTCAGTGAATCGCATGGGCATACGCTTTCATCCCGGTGGCGCATTCCAATTACTCGGGTTGGGCATGCCTGATGTGATTGGAAGTGAGCTTTCTGCAGATGATTTATCCATGTACTCGCTCGTGCAATTGCGCGATCAACTCGCTGAATTAACCCATGTTAGCCAGCGCTTAACCTTGATTGATCAGTGGCTGCTTGAACGCGTTAAAAAAAATAACGCCAATATCGGATTCATTCAGCAGTTATTGCCGCAATTAATTCTTACATCACAACCGCTGGAAGCATTGAGTGAACACTTGCCGATTAGCCGCCGCCAGTTGGAGCGCAAATTCCAACTGGAAGTTGGCTTCAGCCCCAACCAACTCAAACAACTGCACCGCGTCAAAATCGCCCGCACATTGATTAGCCAGCGACCCGAACAATCGCTCACCGATATAGGGCAAGATGCAGGGTTTTACGATCAGGCGCACTTTATCCGTCACTTCCACAAAATCACCGGCCAAACGCCGGGCGAATATCGCCAGCGCAAGCTGTCGCAAACATACAATTCAACTAAGCGTTGATTTGGCACCATGAAGCCTCCTCAAACAGCCCCAGGAGAGCATCATGCAAAAGCGTATTAACCAGCCCGACGTTTACAAACTCCAACCTGCGCTGCTTAAATCGCTAATCGGTTTAGGCGACGCTGCTGCCAGCGAGTTGGAGCATTCATTAATCCATCTGGTGAAGTTGCGTGCATCACAAATTAACGGCTGCGCTTTTTGCCAACATATGCACGCCAACGAAGCACGTAAAGATGGCGAACAACAACACCGTTTGGACGTGCTGCCTGCCTGGCGCGAAGTAGCTATTTTCTCGGCGCGCGAGCGCGCTGCATTGGCCTGGACTGAAGCCTTAACCCGCCTTGCCGATCAGAGTGTCAGCGATGCCTGCTTCACTGAAGTGGCGGCACAATTTAGTGAAAAGGAAATCGTCAATTTGAGTGCAGCTATAGCGACTATTAATGCATGGAACCGTATCGCAGTTGGTTTTAATTTTCCCCCCAATTTTTAATTTCACATAATGCAACAGCAGGAGAAAAATGATGCTAGCACGCAATTTTTTACTCAGTTTATTATTGTTATTGTCGCCCTGGCTCAGCGCCAAGCCACTGCAATTTGATGCAGAGTACCAAACCTTTGAAAAGCAGCCGGTGTCACTGCAAACCTTGATTGGTAAAAAGCCTGTTTACCTGAAGTTCTGGGCGACCTGGTGCCTGGATTGCCGTCGCGAGCTGCCGAGCCTTGAACAAACCTACCAACAATATAGCGATAAAATTGCCATCTTCGCGGTAAATTTAAATATCAATGAAACCGATGAAGCGATCCGTTCGCTGCAGCAAAAAAACAAACTCACCATCCCTATCCTGATGGATAACAACGGCACCATCGCCGGCAACTTTGAATTTAAAGGCACGCCCTTTCATGTGCTGATCAATAGACAAGGCGAAGTGGTTTACACCACTTATAAAGATGATGAACAACTCGCTGATCAGCTGGCCGAACTCGCGAGTAACACCAAAACTGCTGCTGTAGATACAACAGTAAAAACCAGCACAACCACTAATGCACCCTTAACTAAAGGCACGGCAGTAATGTATTTTTCAGCAACCTGGTGTGATTGGTATATGAAAGATATTCACCCGGAACTGAGCAGCAACTGCATCAATGCACTACAAACTATTGATAAGCTTTATCGCTCAACACCCAAGCTGCAACTATCTGCTTATGTCACCCATTTATGGACAGAGCCAGCAGATGTCGCTGATTACAGTAAAAAATTCGCACTGCCCTACAAGGTCAGCATGGACGATAACAATGAACAATTCCGTCGTTTTAAAGCCACTGGTTATCCCACAGTGATTGTGTTAAAAGATGGCAAAGAAATTACCCGCATCACCGAATTTGACGGCAGTGAAAAACCCCTGCAAGCCATCAAAACGGCATTGGGCGCAGACTAAAGATACAGATTAAAATCGCCCAATAAAAAAGGCGCAATCCTTTATCAGGGTGCGCCTTTTTTATTGGAGCAGTTAAAACTAAAAAACTACTCTTAGCATTTAACAACTTTGGTTTTTGCTACAAGGTCATGGATACAGCGTTTTTCCGCAGTGAAAATAAACAACACATTGATCAAACTAAAAAGTTGGCCAACAAAAGGAATCTGGCCGGGCAACAAATAGACTGCGTAGCGAATCAACAGTTGCGGTTGAAACACGGGAAGGTTGCCATTGAGATCAACAATTTTTATTTCCAACACCTTTTTACCGATAGTCTGGCCATTGGTAACCAAAAACCGGTAATTAATTACCAGGTAAGCAACAAGGCTCAGAATCCCCATTCCAAACATATAAACAAACCCGGGTTCGCGACCTTCCATCATGCCATCGAAGCCACCGGTAAAATACATGACGGGCACAACGACAAACATCATGATGATGGAATCGATAATCGATGCACCCAAACGTGCCCAGCGGGATGCCAACGGCTTTTCACTGTCATCAACTTGATCGACCAGTTGGGATTGCGGGGTGCTGTAAACATTATTGTCACTCATAAAAAGCTCCTGCTTCTGTTTTATTCGGAGGGATCAACCGGGTTGGTTTTGTAACGCGCCTCAACTATAGCGGCAAATTAGAGGGATGAGAAGGCAGGCAATCAGGCATAACGACCGTTGATAACCAAGCTGACAACTAAATAGGATAAGTCAGTAGCGAAAAGTGGATTTGATTAACCAGAAAGTGAATCGCAATCGGGTACAGGATATTTTTACTGAGCGTGTAACTCAACCCATACAAAAATCCCGCAAGCGCATACACCCACACAGCAGCGCCGCTAATACCAGCATGAATGGCAACAAACACAAAAGTCACCAGCAGGAGTGGAATAATTTCTTGCAGCGCGCGGTTAGCGGTGAAACTCGCGACGGCATTACGCAGGTTCTGCTGGAATAAAAACCGCATAAACACTTCTTCAGCTACGCAGGTTATTAACAAACTCACTGCCGCAAACTGCAGGATTTGCTCAATAGGTTTAGGTTGCCACTGTAAGCCCAACATCAAAATCGCTACGCCGATTATAAATAGTGGTGCAAGAAACAGAAGTGAAACTGACAGCCGTACGTTTGCAACGAATTCATTCACGCGCAATTTTGGCCAAAGCAAATACAACAACAGAAAACCGGCAATCCCTTTTGCAAAATCAACCGACAATTCATAGCGCACCGCTTCTTCTACATCGCCCGCCAAACTAAACAGCAATGGATAAGCAAATCCCTCCGGCCCATAACTCGCCACCCAAAATGCCAAAGGCGCCAGCAGAAAAAACAACCCGACTTTAATCCAGCGATTTAATTCTTCTTTGCGGAAAAAACACGCAAGACAGGTAACACCCACCAACCCCATTGCATTAGCCCAAGGCAACCAACTCACCATGACCAACACCGCGACCAACATCACCAGCATCAAACCCAATATGAATTCTTTTTTATTCACAATAATTTTTCTTCAAGATTCAGTGGTTGGGCGGCAACACGCAAGCCGAGTGCAGCCATGCCAAGGTGGAAGCTATATTCTTTTAAAATCTTCATCAGAATAATGCATTTTTATAAAATGAAATGTTTTTGGCCTTAATTTTGACCTAATACCAAGTAATTTTTCTGCTTGAATTTTCTCTGAAAAATCTATTATTGATTTTTTGTTTTTAAATAACTCTATGTGCTTGACAATGTTATACAGGACATTAACTAAAACACCATCAGTAAATAGCAGATCATTTATCGTTATCTCATCAGTCTTACCTGCATGAACAAAACCACATCGTTTTTTGTATATTGATTTTATTCTTTCGCTATAATTTTCGATTGACCAGTCAGATGACCAACCGATGAAAGCTTCAACTCTTTCTGGGAGAGACTCTAATATTTTATCCCCACTCGTGAGCAATACTTCCAAAGCAATTACATTCAATAAAAATGCCTGAGGGACATCCATAGACATCTGGCTTTTGCCAATAGTATATGCCGCTCGCCTAAGATCATTACGCCATCCCAACTCACATAGACCACTATCATCAAAAATGATTTTCACTAAGTCCAAATAAAAACCATACCTATGAAAATCGCGCCAATGAGAATCTATCCTCAATTCAACAACCCGTCCATGACGCAGAGATGAACTTAGTTTCTCTTGGGTTCCCAAATTCATCATAAACCACTTAACGAATCCGGTTTTATATTCCCCAACAAGAGCAAGCTGTGCATTATTCTTTCTTCGCGAATAGGATAGCTGTGACAAAGCTAAAAAACATAATTCCTCTCTAACCAACTCTAAAAATCTTTTCTCTTGCTCGCTTCCAGCACCTCCCAGCTTACAAATAGCATAGGTTTCACTTTCTTCTAAGAATTCGGCAAACCCAAACCTCAGATTACTGCAAATTTCAGATATCTTTACAGGAAAACCCAACCTTTTTCTAACTCTTGGTATTTTCTTGGCACTAATAAAAGTAATCTTATCGACTTTAATTTCACCATCCATATCATCGGAAATATTAATTCCTTTTACAGGCGTGATGAACAGCCACAAACCGCTTGTCTCTTTGATTGCTTTAACCATAAATAAACTCGCAGAAAAAAGGCCGATTCTCTCGAACCGGCCTTTTAGATTTAAATATTATTTACTCACCAAAAAACTTCTTAACCCCATCAAACCAACTCGACTGTTTAGGCGAATACTTCCCGCCTTTCATTGTCGTTTGGAATTCTTTGAGCAAATCTTTTTGTTTGCCGGTGAGATTGACTGGCGTCTCAACGACAACGCGGCAGAGTAAATCGCCCACTCCACCACCGCGCACCGGCGTTACACCTTTGCCGCGCAGTTTAAAGAGTTTGCCGGTTTGGGTTTCTGCCGGAACTTTTAATTTTACGCGGCCATCGAGCGTGGGGACTTCCAATTCGCCGCCGAGTGCTGCATCGACAAAATCGATGGGGACTTCGCAATACAAATCGGCACCGTCGCGTTTGAAAATATTGTGTTCGCGCACATGTACTTGCACGTACAAATCGCCGCTTGGTCCACCGTCTGCGCCCGCCTCACCTTCGCCCGATAAACGGATGCGGTCACCAGTGTCCACACCTGCTGGTACTTTAACGGAAAGGGTTTTGGTTTCTTCAGTGCGACCTTGCCCATGACAGGCCTTGCATGGATCGGAAATAATGGTGCCGCGTCCGCGACAGGTAGGACAGGTTTGTTGCACAGAGAAAAAGCCCTGTTGCATACGCACTTGGCCGTGGCCGCCGCAGGTCGTACAGGTAACAGGTTTGCTACCGGGTTTTGCACCTGAGCCGTCGCACACTTTGCAGCTGACGAGCGTGGGCACTTTAATTTGAACACTGGTGCCTTTAACAGCTTCTTCCAGACTCAACTCAAGGTTGTAGCGTAAATCGGAACCGCGCGCGGGGCCACCGCGTCCACCGCGACCGCCGCCACCACCAAAAATATCGCCGAACACATCGCCAAAAATATCGCTGAAATTATTGAATCCAGCACCACCGCCCATGCCCGCTTGACCATCCACACCGGCGTGACCGTGACGGTCATAAGCAGCGCGTTTGTTGTCATCGGAAAGTACTTCGTAGGCTTCGTTTGCTTCTTTGAATTTTTCTTCCGCAGAGGGATCATCCGGATTTCTGTCCGGATGGAATTTCATCGCCACGCGGCGGTAAGCTTTTTTCAATTCTGCTGCGTCTACATCTTTTTTGACGCCGAGGACTTCGTAGTAATCGCGTTTTGCCATGGTTACACCGGTAGTAGAAATGTGTTTTACATTTCAGTTAATAATTCATTTGCTTCTTACATGACAAATGCGGGCAAGCCCGCATTTGTTTTTTTCCCGTTAATTCATGGTGGGTATCACTTGCGCTACACCCATCCTACGAATTATTTATCTTCTTTCACTTCTTCGAACTCAGCATCCACTACGCCATCATCAGCTGCTTTGCTGTTGCCACCGGCTTGTTGTGCACCAGCACCAGCGTTAGCACCTGCTGCTTGTTGCTCAGCGTAAAGTTTTTGCGCGAGTGAACCTGAAGCTTCGGTCAGTTTGGTAGTCGCCGCTTCGATCTTCGCCAGATCATCGGCTTTGGCAACATCGCGCGCTTCCGTCAGTGCCGATTCGATTGCTGACTTCTCTTCTGCAGTCGCTTTATCACCCGCTTCTTTCAAGGTTTTTTCCGTTGCGTGGATTAAACCTTCCAAGGTGTTGCGCGCGGTAACGACTTCAGCAAATTTGCGGTCAGCATCGGCGTTGGCTTCTGCGTCTTTAATCATTTTCTGGATTTCATCGTCACTCAAACCAGAGGAGGCTTTGATCACGATAGATTGCTCTTTACCGGTGGCTTTATCTTTCGCGCTTACGTTCAAAATGCCGTTCGCATCGATATCAAAAGTCACTTCAATTTGTGGCATACCGCGCTGCGCCGGTGGAATATCGCTCAGGTCAAAACGGCCGAGTGATTTATTTTGCGACGCTTGCTTACGCTCTCCCTGAACGACGTGAATAGTCACGGCAGTTTGGTTGTCATCCGCGGTCGAGAAAATTTGCGATTTCTTGGTCGGGATGGTGGTGTTTTTGTCGATCAACGGAGTCGCAACACCACCCATGGTTTCAATACCGAGCGTCAGCGGAGTAACGTCCAACAACAATACGTTGGTGGTATCGCCTGACAGTACTGAACCCTGGATTGCCGCGCCAATTGCTACAGCTTCATCCGGATTTACATCTTTACGCGCTTCTTTACCAAAGAAATCCGCAACGGCTTTTTGCACCATGGGCATACGGGTTTGACCGCCCACCAAAATCACATCATCAATTTCGCTCAGCGATTTGCCAGAATCTTTGATTGCTTGTTTTACCGGTTCCATAGAGCGGTTAACCAAGTCTTCTACCAGCGACTCTAATTTTGCGCGGGTCAGTTTTACCACCAGGTGTTTTGGACCTGTTGCATCAGCAGTGATGTACGGCAAATTCACTTCAGTTTGCTGGCTGGATGACAATTCGATCTTGGCTTTTTCTGCCGCTTCTTTTAAACGTTGCAGTGCCAGTGGATCGTTGTGCAAATCGATACCGGTATCTTTCTTGAAAGTTTCCGCCAGGAATTCAATCAAGCGCATATCGAAATCTTCACCGCCGAGGAAAGTATCACCGTTGGTTGAAAGTACTTCGAATTGGTGTTCGCCATCAACGTCGGCAATTTCAATAATGGAAATATCGAAAGTACCACCACCCAAGTCATACACCGCGATGGTGCGGTCACCTACGCCTTTATCCAAACCATAAGCCAGTGCTGCAGCGGTTGGTTCGTTGATAATGCGTTTTACATCCAGACCTGCAATGCGGCCAGCATCTTTAGTGGCTTGACGCTGTGAGTCGTTGAAGTAAGCCGGAACAGTAATTACTGCTTCGGTCACTGTCTCGCCGAGATAATCTTCAGCGGTTTTTTTCATTTTCTTCAATACTTCAGCAGAAATTTGTGGCGGTGCTTTTTTATCGCCTTTCACTTCTACCCATGCATCGCCATTATCGGCAGCAACGATTTTGTAAGGCACCATTTTGATGTCTTTCTGCACAACATCGTCTTTGAACTTGCGGCCGATCAAACGCTTTACCGCAAACAAAGTGTTGTGTGGGTTAGTGACCGCCTGACGCTTGGCAGATTGGCCAACCAGAATTTCATCGTCGTTAGTGAATGCAATAATCGACGGCGTAGTGCGATCGCCTTCGGCGTTCTCGATCACTTTTGGTTTGCCGCCTTCCAATACAGATACGCAAGAGTTGGTGGTACCCAAGTCGATGCCGATAATTTTGCCCATGGTGTTGCTCCTAAAAAATGCTATGTGTTGCTGAGTGCAATTACGCGGATAACTTGCACTGAATTGTTGGTTTCTTGCCTTTTTGCAAACGAAGGTTTGCGTGATTGCGGCAGTTGTTTTCTATATTGGCGCGGGTGAAATTAATTCAAGTCCAGCGCACAAAAAATCCTCACATTCTTTGTGGTTTCCAGTGAGCCCTGCTGTTGCCTCTCGCGAGAATCAGGGCGCTTTGGATACCACTACCATTGCCGGGCGAACCAGGCGGCCATGCAAGGTGTAACCTTTTTGGAAACAGTTGAGCACGGTGTTTGGCTCTACATCCGGATTAGGGACAGCAGAAACCGCTTGGTGCAAGTTCGGATCAAAAGGCTCACCTTCCGGGTTGACCGCAATCACTTGATGGCGGGCGAGCGCATCGACAAAGGATTTGTGGGTGAGCTGGATACCTTCAACAACCGCCGTGAATGCCTCGTTTGTTGTGTCAATCGCAGCCAATGCGCGCTCAAGGTTATCCACCACCGGCAACAAATCGTTGACCATTTTTTCCAGACCAAACTTGTGCGCCTTCTCGACATCTTGCTCCGCGCGGCGGCGGGCGTTTTGCGCCTCGGCTTGCGCGCGCAGGGATTGCTCTTTGGCAGACTCGTAAGCCGTTGCCAGGGTTGCCAGTTGCGCCTGCAGGGTTTCCAGGCTGGGTTCGTTGGCAGCTTGCGTCTGCTCGGCTGCATCCTCAACTGGATTGAGCGGCTCGGCAGTATTTTGGATATCACTATAGTCTTGGGTTGACACTTGGGTACTCCATCGCAGGTTGGGCGGATACAGGGATAACACTGGCCCGCTTGAATTACTGTGCACGCTATATGGGGCTGGCATAGGGGGATTCAAGTTTTTGTCGCCAAAGTTTTTCCCATCCCGGCCGCAACACTAAATAAGCGTGGCCAATTTGCTGGCAGCGATAAATTACTGCCTATACTCAAAGCAGGATTTTAAGCCGGTTCCAGCAACGGCTAACCCGGCGCAAACCACCTAAAAGGGTGCACACTTCAAGCGCAAAACTGTTGAATTATGCGCCAAAAAGAGGAATCCGAACCCTAATAACCATTTGGGCCTGAAAGTCGAACTTTTGCATGTAAAAACTATTTGACAACGTTGTCCTTGCGGCATAAGGTCAAGCTCAATCTGTTTATAACTTAGCCACTCTCAGGGGGGCACAATGTCACTGCGCGTCAAAATCTGGATCGTCTCTGCTCAAATTCTTATCGGCTTACTGGGAATTATGCTGATTGGCTTGTACACCGTGCGCTACACCAGCAATCAGGACAATGCTGCACGGGTAGAACAATTGCTCAATAGCACCTACGCCACGGTCATCCAAATGGAGCAGATGGCCGCGCGCGGCGAGCTGGATGATGAAACCGCCAAAAAAATTGCCACTACCCTGCTGCGCAACAACATCTATCACAAGTCGGAATACGTTTACGTCGCCGATGAAAAGCTGAACTTTGTCGCCGCACCACTCGATCCGCAAATTCACGGCACCAGTTTCCACGAATTTAAAGATGGCAAGGGCAACAGTGTGGGCGAGATATTGCAAAAAGCAGTCGAGAAGGCCAACGGACAGCTCGCCCGCTACAACTGGACGCAAAAACAAGCCGATGGCTCGATTGAAGAAAAGCTCTCTATTGCCAAGCTCTCCCCACGCTGGAACTGGGTAGTGGGCACAGGAATAGGCTTTAACGAGGTAAACGCCCGCTTTTGGGAAACGGCCAAATGGCAGCTAACGGTCTGTTTGCTGGTGATGCTGTTCATAGTGGTGCCGGTGGTATTGTTTGCGCGCAAACTGGATCGCGGTCTGGGTGCTGAATTAAAAGAGGTGCTGACGCTGGTGCGCGCTGTGGCGGGCGGTGACCTGACCGAGCGCGATGTACGCCAGGCGCCGGAAGACAGTATCTACGGGTCGGTGGTGCGTATGCGCCATGCACTGCGCGAAGTAATTGGCGGTATATCGCAAATGGTGGCGCGCCTGCACTCGATCAGCGATGACATAGTCCACAAGGCCGAAACCAGTACTGCCATGGCGGAAGACCAAAGCATCAATACCATCAAAATCGCCTCTTCGGCCGAAGAATTTAATATGCAGACCAAGGATGCAATGCAGCAGGCCAAAGTCGCCACCAACCAGACTGACCACGCCTCCAAAACGGCCACCCAAGGGCAAAAACTGATCTCCAGTGCGGTGAAAAGTTTTGTGGAAATCGACAACAGCGTGATCCAGACCCAGGGCAGCATTGATGATTTGGCTAACCGGATCAATAGTATTTCGGCGGTGATTTCCGTCATCAGCGAAGTTGCCAACCAAACCAACCTGCTCGCACTCAATGCCGCGATTGAAGCGGCGCGCGCCGGCGAACAGGGGCGCGGATTTGCGGTAGTGGCCGATGAGGTGCGCCAACTCGCGCAGCGTACGACCCAGGCAACCAGTGAAATCAGCGAAACCATTACTGCTGTGCAGAACTCCAGCCGCGTCGCCAAACAAAATATGGATGACATGGTGGTCCAGTTGAAAGAAGGCATTGGCCAGACCCGCCAGGGCGGCGAAATTGTGGAAAGTGTGCGCCACGAGACAGATGAAGTCGCCAAGATGGTGGCGCATATCGGCAGCTCGCTGATTGAACATGTGCAGGCGAGCAGTTTGATCCTGGAGTACGTCAGCCAGGTTGAGCAGTCATCGCTCGGCACCAAAGATGCAGCGCGCGGCACACTTATGGCTTCGCAGCAAATCCGCGATGCCTCTGATGAACTCAGCCGTCAACTGGAAGGTTTCCGCTTGTAATTGAACCTCCGGCGGCTTGCCACCCGGACTGCAGATACTGTATAAATAGCCAGACACCTACTAACCTAAGTGTCTGGCTTTTTTTTGCGGCAATACTTGCGAGGCGCCCATGCTGACTCATTTGAACATCCAAAACTTCACGTTGGTAGATCAGCTCGATCTGGATATCAAACCCGGTATGACGGTGATTACTGGTGAGACGGGTGCGGGCAAATCGATTGTGTTGGATGCGTTGGCATTAACCTTGGGCGACCGCGCCGAAGCAGACCGGGTACGCACTGGCGCCAGCCGCGCCGACATCACCGCCACTTTCGATACCAGTGCCATTCCCAGCGCCCAGGAATGGCTACTCAATATGGATTTGCAGCAGCCGGACAACCCGCAGGAGTGCCTGCTGCGCCGCCTGATCAACAACGAGGGCAAATCCAAATCCTATATCAACGGCCAGCCAGTCACTCTGCAGCAGTTGCGGATTTTGGGCGAGATGCTGATTGATATCCACAGCCAGCACGAACACCAATCGCTACTGATCAAAGACACCCATCGCCGCTTGATCGATGAATTTGCGGGCCAGACCGATCTGGCAAAACAAGTGCGGCTCGCCTTCCGCGAATGGCAGAGCCGGCTCGAACACTTTATCCACCTGCGCGACAACGCTGCCGATGTGAGTGCGCGCTTCCAACTGCTCAGCTATCAATTTAACGAGCTGGAGCAGCTTGGATTGCAACCGGGTGAGCAGGCCAAATTGGAGGCGGAGCAACGCAGCCTCGCCAATGCCGAAGAAATCCTGCACGGCAGCCAGCAACTGGCGGCGTTTTGCGGTGATGACGAGCAGGGTTTGAGTGTAAACCTGCACCGCGCCCTGCATATTTTACGCAACCTGCCAGAGAAATCGGCCGCGCTGCAGACAGCGGAAGAGCTGCTTACCAGTGCGCAAATCCAGGTTGAAGAAGCGCAGCATGAGATTGATCGCCATATCGACAGTTTTAATCTGGACCCGGCGCGCCTGGCAGTGGTTGAGGATCGCTTGTCAGCGATTTATGACCTCGCTCGCAAACACCGCATCCAGCCGGAAGAGTTACCGGCATTTATTGAAAAGCTCAGTGCCGAATTGGAACAATTGCAAGGCGGCGACGGCAAACTTGACCAGCTTGCGCAGCAAGTTGCGCAAGCGGAAAAAGCCTATCGCCAGTTGGCCGAGCAGTTGTCCGCCAAACGCAGCAAGGCGGGCACCAGCCTCGCCAAACAAGTCAACGAGCAACTCAAACTGCTGGCGATGGTCAATGCCAACCTCAGCGTCAGCCTGCTCCCGCTCACCGATAAACCGGGGCCGAATGGTTTGGAAGATGTGGAGTTTTTAATCAGCACCAACCCCGGCCAGGCGCCGCGTCCATTGGCAAAAATCGCCTCGGGCGGTGAGTTGTCGCGCATCAGTTTGGCGATCCAGGTCATCACCGCCAAAACCTCGGCCACGCCGACACTGGTATTTGATGAAGTGGATGTGGGCATTGGTGGCGCCACGGGCGATGTGGTCGGCCAATTGTTGCGGCAATTGGGCGAGCGCGGGCAAGTTATCTGCGTCACCCATCTGGCGCAAGTCGCCAGCAAAGGCCATCAGCATTTGCAGGTGGTGAAGACGGCCAGCAAAAAAAGTGCAGAATCTACCCTGGTGGAATTGGCAGGTGAAAGCAAAGTGGAAGAGATTGCGCGCATGTTGGGCGGCTTGAAAATTACCGACCAATCGCTGGCGCACGCGCGCGAAATGCTGGCGCTGTAGCAAATACCGGATGGTCAGGCGCAGAAAATAAAAAGGGCGCGATAAATCGCGCCCTCAAGCGGGTAAAACAAATCAACGTTTTCTTTCATAAAGCACTAACGTTTACCGCATCTAGCACTAGCTTTGTTACATGGAACAGGTGTTACCTAAACATTTGCCTTTCTCACACTAACGTTTCTTTCTCACATACAACACTAAACTGTGATCGGTCAGTTCGAAACCATACTCCGCTACGATACGTTTTTGCAAGGCTTCTATTTCATCATTATGGAACTCAATGATGGTGCCGGAATCTATATCGACCATGTGGTCATGATGTTCGCCGCGCGCCACTTCAAATACTGAGTGGCCGCCATCAAAATTGTGTCTCACTACCAAACCGGCGGTCTCAAATTGGGTTAACACCCGATAGACAGTCGCCAAACCTACATCATCACCTTGTTCCATTAGCGCTTTATACACATCTTCCGCGCTCATGTGATGCTTTTCTGAGGATTCGAGCATTTGCAAAATTTTCACACGTGGCAAGGTCACTTTAAGACCCGCTTTGCGCAGTTCGTGGTTACCGTCTGCCATTATTTCCCCCAAACCCTTCTCAGTGTTCCTGTGGTTCGGGTATTAT
>Ga0307408_100000668_pt1 | contig 28582 bp, 20 predicted proteins | sample 322Cmetagenome_FD_202116 | JGI IMG/M metagenome (GOLD analysis project Ga0307408, IMG submission 202116) | Maize rhizosphere microbial communities from greenhouse at UC Davis, California, United States - 322HYB-C-3 | ecosystem: Host-associated > Plants > Roots > Rhizosphere > Soil | place...
CCCTTGAGCTTCTCCGCATCGTCGACCGTGAGGCGGTTGAACGCCTGCGCGCCCTGGCTCACGCCGGCCTGGTTGCTCGCCCCAGCGGTGACGACGAGCAGGTTCGTGCCTAACGCATTGATCTGATTCGCAATGCCGCGCTGCGCACCCTGACCGACCGCGACCATGATGATTACAGCACCAACGCCGATAACAATGCCTAACATTGTTAGTAGCGTCCGCATCTTGTTCTTCTTGATGCTTTCTCCGGCAACCCGGATCAACACTGAGCTCTTCATGCAGCCTCCTCGGCGACGAGCTCCGACTCGTCGTCGTCCGGCTCCGTCGCCAGAAGCTCCCGCAGATCGTCCGCGGCGTTGTGCCGGTCCTCCACGGGATGGTCGCGCTTGATGCGTCCATCACGCACCTCGACGATACGCTTGCAGTACCGCGCCACGTCGGGCTCGTGAGTCACCAGGACGATCGTGATGCCCTGATCGTTCAACTCCTGAAACAGCGACATGATCTCGACCGTCATGTGGCTGTCGAGATTTCCCGTCGGCTCATCGGCGAGCAGCAGCGTCGGCGCGGTCACTAGCGCTCGCGCGATCGCGACGCGCTGCTGCTGGCCGCCGGACAGCTCGCTCGGCTGGTGATCCAGTCGATCGCCGAGGCCAACGCGTCGCAGCGCTTCAGCCGCGAGCTCTTTCGGGTTCTTCCACCGACCGGTGCGATCGTACAGCAGCGGCAGCTCGACGTTGTCGAGCGCCGATGTGCGTGCCAGCAGATTGAAGCCCTGAAAAACGAAGCCGAGCTTGTGGTTCCGAAGGTCAGCGAGCTGGTTGCGATTCAGTCCGTCTACGCGAATGCCGTCGAGCCAGTACGAGCCGGCCGTCGGCGTGTCGAGGCAGCCGAGCATGTTCATGAGCGTGGACTTCCCCGAGCCCGACGCGCCCATGATCGCGATCATCTCGCCTCGGTCGGCGCTAAGATCGACGCCACGCAGCGCGTGGACCACGTTGTCGCCCATCGTGTAGTTCTTGCGAACGCCTTCGATCCGGATGACCGGGGTCGTCGCCGGGTCGTTCGTGATGACGTTAGGCATCGTTAGAATCCTCCCGGGCCAGGCCCTCGGCGCTGCTGCTGGAACGGGCTCGTCGTGGTAGAGGGCGCGTTGGTGGTGGTGGTCGCGGCCGTATTCGTGCCAATGATCACCTGCATCCCTTCCTTGACGTCCTGACCCGTCACCTGCGTGTTCTGCCCATCGGACAGTCCGGTGCGAACGCGCATCACTGCCGGCTTGCCGTTCGCGCTGACGTACCAGAGCTGCGCGAAACCGTTACGACCGCCGGACGATCGCGAACGCGTCGCTCCGCCCGCGCCACCGGCGCCTGGCGCCCCGCCGTTCCCTTGGCCACCAGTACCCCCAGCAGCCTGTCCTGCGGCGTTCTGGCCGCCGCCGACCTGACCGCCACCGGCGGTGCCGCCTGCCGCGGCACGAGCCCGCCGCAAGCTGTCGCGACGCGCGGCGAAGGCCGCGGAGTCCGCCGCGGTGCGCGGCGCGCCGTTCGTGACACCAGCCGCCGCCATCATGTCTGGCGTCGCGCGGAAGCGCAGCGCGGCGTTAGGCACGATCAGCGCGTTGTCGGCCGAGCCGGTGAGGAACTCGACGGTCGCCGTCATCCCGGGCAACAACGTGCCCTTTGGATTGTCGACGGTGACGACGACCGTGTAGTTCACCACGTTCTCCGTCGTCGTCGACTGCAGTCGCACCTGCTTCACCTTGCCGGTGAAGGTCTGGTTCGCGTACGCCTGGACCGTGAAGCGCACATCCTGGTCTTCGTGGATCATCCCGATGTCGCTCTCGTCCACGTTCGCGAGGATCTGCATCTGCGACAGGTCGTTGGCGATCAGGAACAGCTGCGGCGCCGAGAGACTTGCCGCGACGGTCTGACCCACGTCGACATTGCGCTGAACGACGACGCCATCGATCGGGGCGTAGATCTGCGTGTAGGCGAGGTTCTGCTTTGCGCGGTCCAGGGCCACCTGCGCCGACTTCACGCTCGCCTGCGCGACCGTGTAGTTGTATTGCGCGGTCGTGAACTCGGTGGCCGTGAGAACCTTCTGGTCATAGAGCGTCTTGTTCCGATCGTACTCGGCTTTCGACCGATCGAGGTCGGCCTGCGCACGGATGACCCCGGCCTGAGCGTCGAGCACAGCCTGTTGCGCCAGCGTGGGGTCGATGCGTGCGAGCAGCTGACCCTTCTTCACGCGGTCGTTGAAGTCGACCAGTATCTGCGAGACCTGGCCGGATACCTGAGTGCCGACCTGAACCGTGGTCACAGCGTTGAGCGCGCCAGTGGCTGACACAGTCGACTCGAGGTTCCCGCGCGTAACGGTCGCGAAGCGATATGATGGCGCTTCGTGCGCCTCGGCGTTCCGGTAGATCCACAGCCCCAGAGCGCCCGCGGCGACGACGATGGCCCCTACTGCGAAACGCGTGTTCTTGGTCATGTGTTCCTCACAAGTGATCGGCTCGATTTCGACCGCGAGCCTAACGGGATTCACCCGTTTCCTATCGTGAGGAATACGAATCAAGGGGCGTTCCGTGCATGCTGAATTCGCCAAGTGCACTGGGGCGTAACGAACTGCACGAGAGCGCGAATGGACTGTCGATCGCTGGCGGCGTCCGCCGCTGGACGCTCTCGTGCATCTCGTGCACGTCGGGGTGCCGTTCGTTTAGGCTGCCCTGACGGCTTGCTGCCGTCGGTCGTATCCTTTGATCGTGACCACCGCGTCCCTTCCACTGAGCGATCCTGTCGCCCCGAGCGAGCGCCGCAGCATCGGCTTCCCGCTGCAGCGCACGGAGCTCCTGCTCATCTTCGCGTTCTGGACCGTGCTCGCCGTGCTCAACGCCGCGAGCCGGTTGCTCGACCCGCGCGGCCCCGCGTTCCAGCAGCCGTTTCCGGCGTCGACGCCTATCACGCTCGCTTTCGCCGAGTCCTACCTCTGGGCGGTGCTCACCGTCCCGATCTTCTGGCTCGCGAGCCGCGTCAGCCTCGAGCCGCGGGGCAACCGACTCGGACGAGTCCTGTTGTTCCTCGCCGTCGGAGTCGTCACGGCGATGTTCGTGGACATCGCCATCCACTTCATGCGCGTCTCGCTGCTCGACATTCCGCCGCGACCGCGCCGCGGTCCGCCGATCACCTGGCTCACAGGGATCGAGCGGCTGTGGTTCCTCGATGATCTCACGGTCTACTTCGCCGTGCTCGCGGCGGGCATCGCGCGCGACATCTTCTCGCGCTATCGGACTCGACACGATGAGACGGTTCGACTGACGGCGCAGGCGGCGCAGCTGCAAGCGCAGCTCGCCGAGGCGCGGCTCGCCGTACTGAGCGCGCAGCTCAACCCGCACTTCCTTTTCAATACGCTCCACGCGGTGTCGTCACTCGTCGAACGCGACCCGCGCGGCGTGCGTCGCATGATCGCACGCCTGAGCGAGCTGCTTCGCGTGACGCTCGAGGGCACGAGTGAGCAAGAGATCCCGCTGTCGCGCGAGCTCGAGCTGCTTCGACTCTACCTTGATATCATGCAGGTCCGCTTCCAGGGGCGCTTGGATGTCGACGTCCAGGTGGACGACGCCGTCATGGAGGCGCTCGTACCGAACTTCGTTCTGCAGCCACTGGTCGAGAACGCCGTGATGCACGGCGTGGCGAAGGTGGAGGGCAGCGGCCGGATCGAGCTGCGCGCGCAACGCGCCGGTGACGATCTCGTGATCACCGTTCGGGACAACGGCCCGGGAGTCGACGCAGCGATCGCCACCGACAGCAACGGAAGTCTTACGCGGTCGCGCGCCGAGACTGGCGGGACGGGCGGCGTGGGACTCAGCAACACGCGAGCGCGGCTCGAGCAGCTCTACGGTCCGGATCAGCGTCTGTCGCTCCGCAGGGCGGGGAACGTCGGCACCGTGGCCGAGGTCGTGTTACCGTTCCACACGGCCGCCGACCTCCACGCCGAAGCGGTGCCGGCCACCGCCTAACGTCGATCCATGGCCGCCCGCCCGCCCATTCGCGTGCTGATCGTAGACGATGAGCCGTTGGCGCGACAGCGTCTCGAGGATCTGCTGCGCGCCGAAAACGGCGTTGAGATCGTCGCCAGCGTCGACAACGGCCAGGCTGCCGTCGACGCCGTTCGTTCACTTCATCCCGACATCGCGTTTCTCGACGTGCAGATGCCCGGCAAGACCGGAATCGACGTCGTACGTGAGGTCGGTCCCGAGGCGATGCCACTCACGATCTTCGTGACGGCCTACGACCGCTACGCGCTGCAGGCCTTCGATCTCGCCGCGGTCGACTATCTCGTGAAGCCGTTCGACGACGAACGCTTCGAGCAGGCATTCCAGCGCGCCCGTCGATACGTCGAGCTCGAGGAGATGGGAGAGCTCCGCGAGCGATTGCTCGCGGTGCTGGACGGGGGTTCGCGAGGCGGCCCGTCGAGCGCACCCGCTGCGCCAACGTCAGGTGGATCGCCGTATCTCGAACGCATCGCGGTCGAGATGCGTGGCAAGGTCCGCGTGGTTCCCGTCTCCCAGATCGAGTACATCACCGCGAGCGGCCCCTACGTGGAGCTGCATACCAGCGAGCGTGCGTATCTCATCCGCGAAGCGATTCACACGCTCGAGGAGAAGCTCGACCCCAATCGGTTCCTCCGCATCCACCGTTCGATCATCGTGCGAGTTGATCTCATCGACACGTTTCATCGTGGTGCCGGAGGCGACTACGAAGTCCAGCTCAAGAGCGGGGCGCGCCTGCGCGTCAGCCGCTCTCGCCGCGAGGAGCTGGAACGACGATTGGGTGTCACGAGCTGAGGTCGGACTGCCTCTCTTACGAGTCGCGTAACGCGGCGATCGGGTCGACCCGCGATGCCCTCAGCGCCGGGAGGAGCGCGGACAGCCCCGCGACCACACCCAGGATCGCGGGCGCTGCGACGTAAATCGCCGGGTCGTGCGCGCTCACGCCGTAAAGCAGCGCGGAGATCACGCGGCCGAGACCTAACGTGAGCAGCACACCGGCCATGAGCCCGATACCGACCGCGCCGAGCCCGTGCGCCATCACGGTGCGCACCACCTCGACTGGCCGAGCGCCAAGCGCCACGCGCACCGCCAGCTCGTGCGTGCGCTGACTTACGGCATATGCCACCATCGCGTACACGCCCCCAACCGCGAGGACGAGGGCGATGACTGCGAACGACCCGAGCAGCAGCATCGCGAACCGACGCGGGACACTCGCGCGCGAGACGACACTCTCCAGACTCTCGAGACCCACGATCGGCAATGTCGGGTCGAACGCCCGAACCACTCGCCGAACCGCCGGCGCCAGCGCCGCGGTCGACCTACTCGTGCGGACGACGTACCGCATGTAGCTCGACGGCTCGCGCTCCTGGGGCACGTAGATGTCGACACCGGGTGGACTCTCGAGCGATGTGTGTCTGACGTCGCGCACGACGCCGACGATCGTGAGCCACGCCGAGTCGCCGGTGATTCGCACGCGATGCCCGATGGGGTCGTTGCCGGGGAACAGCCTGCGCCCCGCCGTCTCGCTGACCGTCACGACGCGCCAATCCTCTGCCGCGTCGCCCGCGGCGATCGCCCGACCGCGGCGCATCGACATGCCCGCCGCGGCGGTGAAGCCGTCAGTCGTTAGGCGGTAAGCTACCTCGGCGGGTCTGTCCGGCGGCACTACCGGACGACCTTCGATCTCGAGGCCCGTTGTCATGTTGCCGCCCGCGAGCGGTACGTGCGTCGACGCACCCGCCTCCGTAACGTTGGGAAGGGCACGGAGCATCGCGACCAGTCGATGATGCGCCTGCGTGATCTCCTCGTTGGTGCGATAGCTCGCGGCGGGCAGTCCGAGCTCGAACGTCAGAGCGTTGCGCGCCTCGAACCCCGGATCCACCCGTAGCAGGCGCGAAAAGCTCAGGATCGTCAGCCCCGCGCCGATCAACAGCATCGCGCCAAGTGCGACCTCGAGTGCGACGAGCGCGTCGCGTGTGCGCGCGCCCGATCGACCGCTCGACACACGACGGCCTGCTTCACGCAGGGCGTCTCCGGCCGGCGTGCGCGCCGCGTACAGTGCGGGCGCCAGCCCGAATACGACGCCCGTGATCACCGCGAGCACCGCGGCAAACGTCACAGCGCGCCAGTCCAGCGCGATGTCGCTGTTCGACTGGAAGGCAGGCGGTCCGAAACGAACGAGGATCGCGACGAGCCCGCGAGCGAGCGGCAGCCCGATCACCGCGCCGATGACCGCGAGCGCGACACTCTCGGTGGCGAGCTGTCGAACGATGCGCTCGCGTGTCGCTCCCAGTGCGGTGCGAAGCGCTACCTCGTGCGCTCGCGCGGCCCCTCGTGCCAACAACAGGTTCGCGACATTCGCACAGGCGATGAGGAGCACCAGTGCGACCGCCGCCGATCCGATCACGAGCAACGGACGTACGTCGCTCGCGATGTCCTCGCGTAGCGGGATGACCCGCGCGCCCCAACCGCGATTGGTGGCAGGGAAGTCGACCGCCCTCCGCGCCGCCAGTGAGGACAGAGCCGACTGCGCCCGGTCGACCGAGACCCCGGCTCGCAGCCGGCCGAACACATACAGGTAGTGCGCCCGGCGGTTCTCGAGCGTCGCGCCTTCGAGAACCATCGGCCGCCAGAGATCGGACGCTTCGGGCAGCGGATACCGGAGCTGAAAGCGCTCGGGCATCACGCCGACGACCGTGTACTTACGCCCGTTGAGCGAGAGATCGCGACCCACGATCGACGAGTCCCCACCAAAGCGCTGGCGCCAGAACGCGTACGACAGCACGACGACCATGTTTTTCCCAGTCGTCGCCTCGTCCGGCACGAACACCCGACCGAGGATGGGCCGAGTGCCCAGTGTCTGAAAGAAGTCGCGCGAGACGGCCATGGCCTCCAGACGGACTGGCTGGTCCCCGCCAGTCAGGTTCGGTCGCCACGTAGTCAGCGCACCGATTCCATCGAACACCTCGCGCTCCGCGATCCAGTCCGCATACGTACCGCCGGAAACCTCGTTCTTGCCCGGAGCCACGCCGCCATCCGCCCGGGGTGGCAATTCCCACAGCGCGACCAGGCGCTGCGGGTCGGCATACGGCTCAGCGCGAATCAGCAACGGGTTGACCACGCTGAACAACGCGGTGCTCGCTGCGACCGCGACGGCGATCGTGAGGATCACGACCGAGGAGAATCCCGGTTTGGAGCGGAGCGAGCGAACGAGATAGCGCAGATCGCGGAGCAGCGTGTCCATGCACACCTCGAGGTTGGGGACACCGAGCGTACGTTGGGACAAGCCAAATGCCAAAATCGTTCGTGCGTCTACCGCGATCGCGCACGCGGCGTAGGTTGGTGCGGACGCGTCAGGCTGCCCGTACTCTCATCCGTGCCGACCTCGATCCCCGACTCCTTTCAGGACCGCCTCGACTCCGTCGAGAAAACGGTCGCGAATCTCGCGCGCGATCTGCGCGCGCTTCGGACCGTTGTCGGCCGCCTGGACCAGCGGCGTGACGGCGCACCGGCGCACCCCATTGAGCCCGAAGGCGTTCCTGTCCAAGTGGCGCCGGAAGCCGAAGATCAGCGTCCCGCGGAACCGCTGACTGCCACCGAGCGGCCAGCTGCCACCGAGCGGGTGATCGGAAGGGAGCGGCTGAGCGGGACCGAGCGGCGTTCCCTCGACCTCGAGTCGCTGATCGGCCGGTACGGGACCCTCGCGCTCGCGTCCCTCACGATTCTGCTCGGTGCCGGTGCGTTTCTGAGCTGGGCGATCGCACATTCGAAGATCGGCCCAGGCCTCCGAGTGTCCCTCGGCGCGTTAGGTGCCGCCGCCGTCGCGACCGTCGGCTGGCGACTCCGTACCCGGGGCTCGGTGCGATTCGGCAGCACGCTCCTGGCCCTCGCGCTCGCCCTCGTTCACGTCGACGCGTGGGGCGCCGGACCGTATCTGCATCTCGTCGCATCGCCGGTCGCGCTCAGCGTCGCGGCGGCCGCGTCCGTCGCGTTGGCCGTGCTCGCCTGGGTGAACGACGAAGAGGCGCTGTTCAGCGTTGGCGTTGGCGGGGCGCTCGTGGCGCCCTTCGTGACGTCGAGCGATTCCGGCAACGTCGCGGCGCTGCTCATTTACGGGTATGTCGTCCTCGGCACCGGACTCGCTGCGCTTCGGCAGCGAGCGTGGCGGACCGCCGTGATGGTTGCCACCGCGGGATGCTGGCTCTATGTCGCCGTGGCATCCGGGACGCTGAGCACTGACCAGTCCGACGCGCGGAACTATCCCGCGGTGTTCGCCATCGCCGTCGCATGGACGGCGATCGTGGCGACACGCGGCGCCTGGGGCGCACGTGTGTCGAGGTCGGCGCTGATTGCCTTGTTCGGGACGCTCGTGGCACAGGCGACCAACCGATCACCCGCGACGGACTTGCTCGTTCTCGCGGCCCTCGGCACTGTTACCGCCTACGTGACGGTCTACGCCTCCGTCGGCCACGCCATACGGGAGCGGCTACAGACACAGCCGATCTTCACCGGGGCGCTCATCCCGATAGCGTTAGGCGGGATAGCCGTCGCCAGCGCCCCCGACGCCGCGCTGGCGAGAGCCGCGGTGGCGCTCGCGTGGACAGTGGCCGCCATCGCGGCGGCCGCCCTCCAGCCGGCGGCACGATCCACCCATTTCATGGTCGGCGGAATTGCGAGTGGAGCAGCACTGCTGTTTGCGCTCGAGGACAGAGCTGTCGAGTCATGTGTCGCACTGTCCGCGCACGCCGCCACGCTGTCGCTACTGTTGCGCCGAGTGCGAACACGTCTGCTGGGTGTTCCGATCGCGTTAGGCCTGGCGATCATCACGATCTGGACGTTCCAGCTGCTGATCGACCGCCTGCCATATCGCTACACGCCATTTTTTACCGCACCATCGCTCGCGGGGCTGGCCATGTCGGCAGCGTGGCTGATCGTATCGTGGAATGCGTACCACGTCGAGCTGGCGGACACCCGCACCGCAGCGAACCAGACTGGCACCGCCGTCAGGCTCGCCGGCTCCGCCGTGACGTTTCTCTGGGGAAACACCGAGCTGTCTCGCGCCTACTCGGCCGACGTAGCGACCTTTCTGCTGATCCTGTATTACGCGGTGGTCGGTGTCGCCTCGATCTTTGTTGGCCGCGCGCGTGAGATCCGGGTTCTTCGCCACGTCGGTCTGGGGCTGGCAATCTTCGCCGCGCTCAAGGCGATCGCCGAAGCGTCGTCGCTGGCGATCGGGCTCCGGGTCGGGAGCTACCTGCTGGCGGGCGTATTCCTGTTGGCCGTGGCGTATTGGTACCGAGAGAGGGATCGGGAATCGGGGATCGGAATGGGGAATCCGAAATCGGGAATCGGGAATCGACGAATCGGAGCTAACGACTAACGACTATCGACCAGCGTCAACCGATCGAGGATTCGATTCGCCATCCCTTTCGCATCGGCCTGGTTATCGTTCGTCAGGACGACGACCACCGCCCGCCTGTCCGGCACGCGGACGAATGCGCTGCGACGACCGCCTTCAGCACCGTACGCGGCGAGCCGCGTTAGGCCGCCGGAGTGCTCCGTCTCCCACCCCTTCGTCGCATCGATGTCGCGCCACGTGTGAGGATTCTGGAGCCCGAGCGCGAGGCGATAGAGCTCGTCCACGCTCGACTGCACCTGGCCGTCTGCCGTCGCCGTGGTCTTGTGCATTCCGATCGGCATGCTCACCTGCCGCGCAATGCACCGCTGAAGCGGCGTCATTGCGGCGACGGCCGCTGATACGGTTTCCGCCTGCGTGCTGTCGCGAGTGCCCCCGGCTCCGCGGCCCGCTGGAGCTTCAGGGAGCTGCGAGCACAGCGACGCGAACACGCTAGACATACCCGCCAGCGCGAATTGCGGCACGGTGGTCGTCGGCATGTAGCGTGGCTGCAGCGGAATCCCCCAGGACTTGTTCACGAATACCTTCCCATCCTGCGCGACGAGCACCGTGGCGCCACCGGCGGCTGGATCGGCGTACTTCGCGAATCCCGAGTCGATGAATGCGAGCGTGAGTGCTGACTCCGCGATCGCCCGGCGAACCACCCGTCGCGTCGCCAGGTTGTACGTGTCGCCAGGGCGAAGCGTGAGGAACGGGACGCCCGGATCGTTAGGGTCGTTGCCGCCGTATACGAACGCCTTGTTTCGCCCAATGATCGTCGCCGTGTCGCCGCGCACCACCCACGCGGTCCCCTCGTCCTCCGAGATCCCGAGCAGCTTCGGGTACTTCGTCAGGATGGAGTCAGCGAGGTCCGGCAAACGCTCGCGCGCGACGACGTGCTGATCGATGCCGACGTTCCGAAGATAGCCGAAGCCCTTCTCGTACCCCGGATAGTCCATGATCCGGTTGTTCTGCGACGGTGCTCCGCGCACGAGAAAGTCTCCGAGGATCGAGGCCCCGGCCGAGGACCCACCGACGACTCCGCCTCGCTCGAGCACCTCGCGAAAGGCCTTCTCCGTCTTGGTCCCGCCGTAGTCCTCCACGAGGTGGTACTGCCGCCCGCCCTCGAACCACACACCGTTCGCCTTCTTGATCACCGCCACGAACGAGTCGGAATCGGCGACCTTCCGGTCCTTCGTGAACAGCACGTGGACGTTCGTTGCGCCGGCCGTCTTCCACCCTCGGGTGCCCGGACCGTCCTGGCCGTAGGAGTCGGCGCCGCCCGCGTTCGGGACATCGATGATCAGTGCGTCCGGCCCGCCCGCTGCCTCTATGAACTTGGCGTAAATCTCAGGGCCCATGGCCCCACCACCCACGACAATGACAGTGCCTTTTGGGGGACCGACCTTCGTCGACCCCGACGGGCTGGCGGGTCGAAACGGCGTCTGACCCAACGCAATCGCGTTGTAGAGGAAAACAGCGACGGCCGCAGAACGCAGACGGGGCATTGAAGGGAGGCTCGCGTGAGTACCCCTCGTCTACGCCACGCGCCCGCGGGTCGTTGAGGGTGGGGTCATCCCGAGCGCGGGAGCCCGCGAAGTGGGCAGTTTAGGGATCGCGCTCGTCCCGACAGAGGGCCTTCTACCACCATGATCGCGATCCATCGCCTGATGGCTCGAGATGACACGGGGCTACCCCCGCCCTAGGAGCCGCCTAACGTGCGCCCGCTGGAGATGATAGATCCACGACCCGTACAGCGACGCCCCCACAAGCACCACCCACCGGAGCGCGCTCGCCTTGCCGTCCACCCTGAATCCCTCCAGCACCTGGGCCGCGAGCGCAACCACACCACTCCACACCGCGATATGCGGCGCGCCATTCCGGAATCGCGCTTCCAGTCGTCCGCGGAACTCGGCGAGTATATACCCGAAAAGGGTGAATGCGGCGACCGTCTCCACAATGTGCAGCACGGTTCCGGTTTCCAAACCTGGCGTCGCCCCAAAGCCGAACGACCAGCGCCAGGCCGGCGCTAGCCCCGCTGTCGTCGGGGCCACCAGCAACAGCAGATACGCCGCATAGAACGGAGCGCCTTCCGAGAGGGCCCTCGACTCGAAGCGCCGATTCATTGGCCGCGCTCGAGTCTGGTCGGCCGAGCGTACCCACACGAACGCGCCGATTGCTGCGAGCATCACGAAGAGCACGATCGACGCGCACGCCGCCAAGCCCGGGAACGCGCCGAGGAGAAACCACGCGCACGCCGCCCCCGCCATCGTCTCGCGCGACAGGCGATGATGTGGTCCGAAATGATGTCGTTGCATGGCGGCGAGCAGGCTCGCCCCAAACAACCCGAGCGCGAGCAGATGCCACAGGAGAGTCGTCGATTCCGCGCCGGCGAGCCCATCCAGCCAGAGCAATGGGATCAGAAGGTAAACGAGTCCCATGAGCGGCAGCTCGAGCGACAGACGCCCGACGGTCTTGGCGTCCATCGCGATCCGACGCGAAAGAAGCCGGTGTAGCCCGGCGCCGATGTAAGCCCCAGCGCCGTTGGCCACGACGTCCGATAGTGACGCGTACCGCGTGACCTCGAAGACCTGGATCGACTCGATCGACGCGCTCACCACGAGCGCCACCAGAGCGATCTTGTGCGGTGGGACGCCCGCGTCCTGTCGAGCGACCCCGTAGAGGAAGCCGAGCGGAAGGAAAAGCGCCACGTTCGCGAGCACGTCGACGAGCCCGCCGCTGAGCATCACGCGCGGTTGGGTCGGAATGGCGAACTGGAACGGGAGCAGCGTGACGACCGCTATGATCGCCGCTACCCACGCGAGCAGAGCTGCCGCGAGGCGCGATCCGGTCTCGGCGCGTGGTGTCCCGGCGGCAACCGCGACTTCGACGCCGTCGACCGGAATGAGATGGCGGGCGAGAGGTTCAGCCAAACGTGAAGGGCGATTTCGTCGCTGGAGGGTGGTGGGCTGGAAGGGCGATGGATGTGGCGGCAGAGCGTCGCGTAGGAGACGACCGACCCGCGCGGCCGGTCCCGCACCACGGAACGCATCGCTGGGGGCACCGGCCCCCGGCCGCTCGGAATCCCGCAAGCCGTGACCTCATACATTGCGGGCATGTGATCTATGGCGATGTTGGCCGTTTTCGGAGCGGCCCCTGGTCGATAAGTTTCGGGGAACTCGCCCCAATTTTTTTCGCCGCGACGCGTTCGCGCGCCGTTACTCACACCCGAGGCTGCGACATGTTCGAACCAGGGTCTGCCACAGGCACGCTCGACACCGCCAGCAGGACCGAAGAAGCACGCCGCATCTCGGCAATGTCGGAAGGCATGTCCGGCTCCGAGATTCTCCGGATCGCTGCAGAGATTCGCGCGATGACCGAGGCCGGCCAGCGTGTGTGCAACCTGACCGTCGGGGATTTCTCGCCGGCGGAGTTTCGAATTCCGAAGTTCCTCGAGAACGAAATTGCCGATGCCCTGCGGCGCGGGGAAACGAACTATCCGCCCTCCAACGGCGTCGCGCCCCTTCGCGAATCCGTGCGGCGGTTCTACGAGCGTTCGCTGGGCCTCAAGTACGAGGCGAGCTCGGTGCTCGTGACGTCTGGATCGCGACCGGGGATCTACGGCACGTTCCGCACGGTCGTCGATCCCGGTGATCGCGTCGTATTCCCCGTGCCGTCGTGGAACAACAACCACTACTGCTACCTGACCGGTGCGGTTGCCGTGCCGGTGGCGACGACCCGCGACACGACGTTCCTGCCTACCCGCGAGCTGCTCGCGCCGGTGATTCGTGGAGCGCGGCTGCTGTCGCTCAATTCGCCGCTCAACCCGACCGGCACGGCGTTCACGCCGGAAGCGTTAGGTGAGATCTGCGACCTGGTGCTCGAGGAGAACGCCCGGCGCCGCAACGGGGAGCGGCCGCTGTACCTCATGTATGACCAGGTCTACTGGATGCTCACGTTCGGCGACACGCGTCATGTAGACCCGGTGTCGCTGCGCCCAGAGATCGCGCCATATACGATCTACGTCGACGGCGTGTCGAAGGCCTTCGCTGCCACGGGCGTGCGTGTCGGCTGGGTCGTCGGGCCGCGCGACATCATCAACTCGATGAACAACTTCATGGGGCACGTCGGCACGTGGGCGCCGCGCGCCGAGCAGATCGCGACCGCACGACTGCTCGACGCCTCTGACGAGGTGGGCGCGTATCGGACGCAGATTACGGCCGGGCTGCAGCAACGCCTCAACGCACTGCACGACGGCATCGTGGCGATGCGAGCCGCGGGGCTGCCTGTCGACGCGACGGCTCCCATGGGCGCCATCTATCTGAGTGCGCGTTTCGCGCTGAACGGCAAGCGCACCCCCGACGGCCAGATGCTGCGCACCAACGACGACATCCGCCGCTACCTCCTCAAGGCCGCTGGCTTCGCCGTGGTGCCATTTCAGGCGTTCGGCGTGAAGGAAGACACAGGCTGGGTCAGACTCTCCGTCGGCGCCGTGTCCATGGCCGACATCGAGCGCGGTCTTCCTCTGCTGCGACAGGCGGTGGAATCAGTGTCATGACGACATGCGGCTAACCGCTCGCTGTTAGCTATGGGAACCGGGGTCGGACACGTGTCCGACCCCGGTTTCGCAGTTCTCACAGTCAGTGCCAGGCGACATTCCGCACGAGTCGCCAGTCGCCAGTCGCCAGCCGCCAGCCGCCAGAAGGCCTTGCCTATTCGAGGCCCTCATGCGAGCTTCCCCGGAGTTACTCCGGGGAAGCTCAAAATGGGGACCGCTGCTGCTGCCGAACCGATGCTCCTGCAGGGAACGCTGGACCTGCTCGTCCTGCGCACCCTCGCCTGGGGCCCGCGCCATGGCTACGCCGTGGCCCGCTGGATCCGCGAGACAAGCGATGATGTCATCCTGGTCGAGGACCGCGCGCTCTACCTCGCCCTCCACCGCCTCGAGGAGAATGGCCTCATCGAGAGCGAGTGGGGTCTCTCGGAGAACAACCGGCGCGCGCGGTACTATCAGCTGACAGCCGCCGGCAAGCGTCAGCTCCAGACCAAGGCTGCCAGCTGGACGCGCTACGTCGAGGCCGTGTTCCGCATCCTCGAGTCGGCCGAAGGGAGGGCCCGAGCATGAGCCGCGAGAAGCGCGTGAGCGGCATTCGCCGCCTGCTCAACCTCCCGGAGTCCCGCCGCCGCGTGCAGCACGACGTCGACGATGAGATCCGCTTTCACCTCGAGAGCCGGGTCGCCGAGCTCGTCGCGCGAGGCACGTCACCAGAGGTCGCCCGCGACGTCGCCTCACGCGAGTTCGGCGACGTCGCCGAGGCGCGGTCGGAGATCGCGCGCGTCGACCGACGCCGCCTCACGCGTGAGCGCCGACAGGCGTGGTGGGAGACACTCGGCCAGGACCTCTCGTATTCGGCGCGATCGCTGCGTTCCCAGCCCGGGTTCGCCGCGGTCGTCATCCTCGTCTTAGCGTTAGGCATCGGCGCGAACGTCACCATGTTCGGCGTCATCGACCGACTGCTGCTCCGCGCTCCCGCGTACGTGGTCGACCCGCAGCACATCGTGAGTATCGCCACCGGACGACGAGCCGACGGCCGCGATCGCCTCCAGGAGACCCAGTCGTACCCCAACTACCGCGACATGCGATCCGCCGCCTCGGCGTTCGATCAGGTCGCGGCGTATTCGCGGGACGACATGGCCTTCGGCCGTGGACGCGACGCGCACGAGCTTCGCGGCATGCGAGTGTCCGCAAACTACTTCACCGCGCTTGGGGTCCGTCCGGCGGTCGGCCGCTTCTTCCTCCCCGAAGAGGACGGAAACCCAACCGCGCCCCGCGTCCTCATACTCGGCTACGGATTCTGGCAGCGGCAATTCGAAGGCAGCCGAGCGGCGATCGGTCGCACGCTCGCGATAGGCGACGATCAATACACCATCGTGGGCGTGGCGCCGCAGGGCTTCACCGGCGTCACGACCGAAGCCGTCGACGCCTGGGTCCCGCTCACCGCCAACGTCACGACGGAAGAGTACGCGGGGTGGTTGCGTAGTCGTCAGGCGTATTGGCTCCGCGTCGTGGCTCGCGTCCGTGACGGCATCACGCCCGAGCAGGCGTCAGCGATCGCGACTGCCGCGCTGCGCGCCGGCGTCATTCGCGATGGCGAAACACCGCGAGAGGTCGAGGCAGCGGCTCCGACGGTGTACCTCACGTCCGTGCTGCCTCGGGAGGCTCGCGCAGACAGTACCGAGGCAAGAGTTGCGGTCCTGCTGGGTGCGGTCTCGCTCCTCGTGCTGCTCATCACGTGCGCCAATGTCGCGAACTTGCAGCTGGCGCGTGGGATAGCCCGCCAGCGCGAGGTTGCCGTACGAATCGCGCTCGGGATTGAACGCGCGAGGCTCGTGAGGCAGCTCGTGTGTGAGACGGTGCTGCTGTCGCTTGCCGCTGGCGCTGCAGCCATTGTCGTCACTATCTGGGGCGGAGGCGTCGTTCGCCGGGTTCTCGTCACGGCCGACGTGTCCGCGGCGTCGACCGTCGATCCGCGCCTCGTTGCGTACACGGCGTTGGCTGCGGTCCTGGCGGGCATCGTGAGCGGCCTGCTTCCAGCGCTGCAGTCCAGTCGTCCCGCGGTTTCGGACGCGCTCCGCGCAGGCGCGAGGGCGGGCGGTCCAGTGCGCTCGCGTACGCGAAGCATCCTCCTCGTCACGCAGGCGGCGCTGACCGTCGTCTTTCTCGTTGGTGCGGTGCTCTTCGTCCGCAGCCTGCGCCGCATCCAGTCGCTACCGTTAGGCCTGGAGCCTGACCGGGTTCTGGTCGTCAAACTGCGGACCTCCGGGATGCGCATCGGCGAGTCCGACATCGATGCGCTCTACACTCGACTCCTCGATGCGGCGCGCGCTGCCCAAGGAATCGAGAGCGCCGCGGTTGCCGGCGGCCTCCCGTTCTCCACGCTGTGGGCCGAAGCGGTGAAGGTGCCTGGGCGTGACTCGGTGCCGCTGACCCGAGATGGCGGCCCGTACTTCAATGCCGTCTCGAGCGACTATTTCCGCACGATGGGGATACGCCTGCTGCGCGGGCGCGGCTTTACCGAAGCGGACCAAGGGACGACGTCGCGCACGGTGGTCGTGAACAAGGTGCTGGCGGATCTCTGGTGGCCTAACGAGGAAGCGATCGGCCACTGCATGAAGGTCGGAGGCGACACGATGCCCTGCGCCGAGGTCGTCGGTGTCGTCGAGAACACCCGCCGGTTCCAGCTCATCGAGAACCCGGCGGTGCACTTCTATGTTCCGCGCGACCAGGCGCCGCGATGGTCGCACACGGGCGTGCTTGTCGTCCGGCCCATTGGCGACGCGGCGCACGCCGTGGAATCGTTACGCCGGGAGCTGCAGACGCGGGTGCCGGATGCACCATTCATCGACGTGAGCCGTCTGGGCGAGCTGGTCAACCCTCAGATGCGTGCATGGCGGCTGGGCGCCACGGCGTTCGGCGTGTTCGGCCTGCTGGCGGTGATCGTGGCGGCGTTAGGCCTGTACAGTGTCCTTGCGTACGACGTGTCTCGGCGCATCCGGGAGCTCGGAATTCGCGTCGCGCTGGGAGCGGAGAGCGGCGATATCCGACGCATGGTGGTCGGACGCGCCGTTCGCGTGGCCGTCATTGGAGCGTTGATAGGCTTCGCGGTTGCGATCGCTGCCGGCCCGACCGTCGCGCCGCTCCTGTTTCAGACGTCGTCGCGTGACCCGTCTGCGTTCCTCGCCGCGGCTGCGGTGCTCTTTTCGGTGGCGCTGCTCGCTGCGGTCGTGCCGATGCGTCGCGCTGCCCGGGTGGACCCGATCATTGCCCTGCGTGCCGATTGAGATCGACCACGGACGGAACGATCAGCCGAAGATGAAGTAGCCGGCGAATCCCGCCGCGGCCGCGTACATGAATGGGTGCACGCTCCGCCACTTTCCGGAGAGCAACTTGATCGCGACGAAGGTGATGAACCCGTAGCCGATACCGTGGGAGATGGAGTACGTGAACGGGATCGTTACGAGCAGTACGAACGCCGGCAGGGCAATGTCCAGATCCTGAAACTCGATCCGCGTGATCTGCTGACACATCAGAAATCCCACGGCGATGAGCGCCGGCGCTGTCGCCGCGGGCGGGACAATGGAGAACACCGGCGTCAGGAACAGCGCCGTCGCGAACAGCAGTCCCACGACGACGGAATGCAGTCCCGTACGAGCGCCCTCCGCGACGCCGGCAGCAGATTCGATGTAGCTCGTCACCGAGCTCGCGCCGAAGAAACCGCCGATCGCCGCGCTCAACGAGTCGACCGCGAGCACGCGGCGTATCCCGGGAATCTCGCCTCGCTCGTCGTGGAGCCGTGCCTCATCGGCGACTGCGGTGGCCGTTCCGATCGTGTCGAAGAAGTCGACGAGCAGCACCGGAAACAGCAAGGGGAGCGCGCTCGATTCGATCGCGCCCACCACGTCCGCCTGACCCACGGTCTCGAAGCTCGGTACGGAGATCCACGCTGTCTTGGGAAGCTCAGCGACGCCAATCGTTAGGGCGAGTGCCGTGCTTGCCAGAATCCCGATGACGATGGCACCCGTCACTCGGCGCGCAATCAGCACGGACGTGATGAGGAAGCCGATCAGGGCGACCGCTGCCTCCGGCGTCCTGATCGAGCCGTGCGTCACCGGCGGCATGACAGCGAGCGGATTGGTCGCGAGCGCCTTCAGTGTGCCGGGCGGGACCACCACGAGCTTCGCGTTCACGAGTCCGATCAATGCGATGAACAGCCCGATCCCGACGCCGATCGCGCGTCGCAGGTCGCGCGGAATAGCTCGCATGACGGCTTCGCGCAGCCCGACCACCACGAGAGCGAACGCAAGCAGGCCATCGAGCACGACGATGCCCATCGCCGCCTGCCAACTCCCGGCGACCGGCGTAACCTGGTACGCGATGATCGCGTTCAGCCCCATGCCCGATGCGAGCGCAATCGGAAAGTTCGCGACGACGCCCATCAGGATAGAGCAGATCGCGGCCGCAGCCGCCGTTGCCGCCACCGCCGGTGCGAACGGAACGCCCGCAGCCGAAAGAATCGATGGGTTTGCGAACAGGATGTACGACATCGTCAGGAACGTGGCGACCGCGCCGCGCGCCTCGGCGACTGGCGTTGAGCCCCGCTCGGCGAGGTCGAATCGGCGAAGCATTCCTATCTGCGCTCGCGGCTAGAGTTGCGCGACCATCTCCTTGAGCCGGGTGAGTCGCTGCTGTAGCGGCGCCCTCCCACCCGCTCGCTCCACTTGGTCCGCGATAGCGCGCGGCAAAAACTCGCGATCAGTGCACTCGATGATCGCCGCGACCTCCTGCAGCTCCTTCTCCATTCCCTGCGTGGACGGAAGGAACTGCGCCATCACTTCGGCCAGCGATTCCGGCGTCACGACCTTCGCCCCAGACAGGAGTGATCGGCGCCACGCACGCGCCACGATCCCTTCGATGTCAGCTCCTGACAGCAGGCCTTTGTGCTCCGCGGGTACCGGCGGTACGTCCTCTTCACGCAGCGTCGTTCCCAGCTTCTTCGCGAGGATGACGAACATCTTTCGCAGCTCGTCGTCCTCGAACGGATAGAACAGCGGTATGTGCACCTCTGCCCGGCCCTGGCGCTTGATGTCGATCGGCAGGAGATCCGGCCGCGCCGTGAGCAGCATCCACAGGATCTTTCCGCGATACCGCGTGTCGCCCATCTGCGTCGCGATCATCCCGAAGACGCGGCTCGACGTCCCGGAATCACCTTCCGTGTCCCGGTCGCCTAACGCCGCGTCGGCCTCGTCGATGACCACCATCACCGGGCCCATCGCGCGAAGCACCGATAACACGCGCTCCAGGTTGCCTTCCGTCTCGCCAACGTACTTCGAGCGGAAGTTCTTGAGCATCACGCAGGGGATGCCGATCTCGCCGGCGGCGCACATCGCGAGGAACGACTTGCCGGTTCCGACCGGTCCGCAGAGCAGATAGCCCATCGGGACGCAGTCCAGCGCGCCACGCGCGAGCAACGCCGCATCATCGCGCAGCCGCTGCTTCGCCGCCTCGTGGCCGATCACGGTGTCGAGCTTCCATTTTGGCTCGATGAACTCCAGGAGTCCTTGCCCCTGACGTTCGAGCAGGCGCTTCTTGAGGTCACGGAACACTCTGGAATCGAGCCGTGGACCTCCGCGCGTCGCTGCGCGCACCACGGTCCCGAGATCGTTGAGCGACATCCCGGCGCTGAGCGTCGCGAGCTGCTCCACGGTGTAGTCCGACAGGCGTGACCATTCCCCAGTGCCGGAGCCATTCGCGTCGCGCGAAGCGACATCACGGAGAAACGCGAGGCGCTCGGCCTCCGAGGGCAGGGGCACCTCGACCGTCGCGACGTGCGGGTTGCCCGTCACACGATCGCTGACGTCACTCCGTCGCTCGTCGATCAGCACGCACGCCATCTCGAGGTGCTTCACGTGTGTGCTCGTCGCCCAGTTGAGCAGCGTCACGAGCATGCCGGCCGCGGCGAAGTTGGTTCGACCGGGCTCGCCGGCAGGGAAGAGGAACGAGGCCTGGTTGATGAGGATCGCGATCTTGAGGCGCTTCTCTGGCGCCGCCATCACATTTTCGCGGACCAGCAGGTCCAGCAGCCCGATGACGATCGCCGGATCGTTCTTGACCGTCGAGAGATCGCCGATCCGGCGGGTCGCCACGGCGACCATCTCCTTGAGGCGTTTCTCGCTGCGCCCGGCGAACGACCGCACGCCGCGTCCGAGGTCGTAGTGAAGTACGAGATCCCAGCGGCCGAATAGCTGCTCGGCCAGAAAATCAGGAACGGTTCCATAGTCTGCGGCACCGTCATCGTCCGGGTCGATGAGCGGAACGAGATCGTAGACGTTGCCGTGCAGCACGAACACCGACGCCGTGCCAGAGAAATACTGTTCTGCCAGGGCTCGAGCCCAGGTTGGATACCACTTCGGCAGCTCCGCGGTGGCGCGCTCGGCGTGAAGAACGTCGGCAGCGTTGCTACTTGCGGTGGACCCCGTGGCCCCGGTGCTAGCGGTCACGCGCCACCAGCCCGGCAATGGTCGATTCGAGGATGGCCGGTGGCTCCTCGATCTGATCGGCGAGTCCGGTCAGATGCTGCAGCTGGTTCACCGCCGCCTCCGTGTGCTGCATGCTCTCGGCAGCCGCCGTGACCTGATGGCTCAGGTAGTCCGGGTCCTGACGGCTGACACCCATCTCGATGAGCGCCTGAATCTTCGTCTCGATGCGATCGAGCTCGATCGCCACGAACTCCGCATCCTTTGCCGCCTTCCGATAGTTCTCCAGCCGCAGCTCCGCATCCGCGACGCTGTCCTGCAGCGAGTTTGTCACGCGTTCGTCGCCGGCAGGCTTCGCCGCTTCGAGCCGCGTGCGCACGTCGGCGAGCTTGGTCTCGAGCTCTTTCTCGCTCGTGCTGCGAAGAAATCGATCGAGCCCGTTCTGCGACACGAGAAGACGAAGGAAGAGATAGAGCAGCCGGTCCAGCGCGGGTGTGCGAATCGACTCGGCGGAATCGGGTCCGGTATCCGCCTGGCCGCGGATGCCCGACGCGATGGAGCGCATCTCGAAGCAGCGCTGCCGCAGCAGCAGGAACCGCCGGAGCGCCGGTGCCGGCAGTGACTCCAGAATCCGCTCGAGGGACTGCTGACTCGAGCTCGCGGCACCGGAGCTCTCGCGGCCAGCGCGCGCTTTCGCCGCGATCTTCGCATCGATCGCCGTGCGAAAGCGCGGGATCGAAGACAGTCCGGTGAGGTAGGCCAGCTCGAGCGCCCCAATGATGGGGATGAACGCGTCAGGATGCGGTGACATGGCCGCCAGCGCGGCGCCTCCCACGAAGAGCAGCAGGTTCCAGGGGTAAAGGAACGCGTGCTTGACGTAGTCGCGGAGCCCCGGGCCGGACGAGTCGTTAGGCGCCATTGGCGAGGAGCTCCGGGGGCTGGTATGCCACGTGCGAGTTACTCATCCCCCGCGCGCGTTGACGATTCGAGCGACTCGATCATGTCCCGAATCTGGAATACGATCTCCATGAACGCTGGCTGGCGCTGCATCTCCTTCGCCGGGAAGTCCGGTGGTGGCACCGCCAGCTCCTTGAGGATCGTACCCGGACACGACGAGAACACATAGGTCCGGTCTCCGAGGTAGACGGCTTCCTCGATCGAGTGCGTGACGAAGAAGACCGTCGCCTGTGCCTCACGTGACAGCGACACCAGCAGATCCTGCATCCGGAGCCGAGTCGCCGGATCGAGCGCGCCGAACGGTTCGTCCATCAGGATGATGCGCGGGTTCAGGATCAACGTCCGCGCGATGGCTACGCGCTGCCGCATCCCGCCCGAGAGCTGATGCGGGTACTTGGCCGCATCGCGGTCCACATCGAGTCCCACCTTCTTGATCCACTCGCGTGCCCGCTCGCGACGCTCGTCGGCGGCCACCCCGCGGCACTCGAGGCCGAAAGCGACGTTGTCTTCAACCGTCCGATTGTCGAAGGACGAGTAATCCTGGAAGACCATGCCGCGGTCGGCGCCCGGCGCGATCACCGGCTTGCCCTGAACGAGCACTCTCCCCGAGGTCGCGGGATGCTGCGGCGTCAGCCCGGCAATGAGTCGCAGCACGGTCGACTTTCCGCACCCGGATGGCCCGAGGATCGTGACGAACTCCATCTTGTTCGGTATGTCCTCGACGACGAACGACACGTCTTTGATGGCTGTGAAGCCGTTGTCGTACGTCTTCGTCACGCGATCGAACAGAACGACTGGCGCCGGGGCCGATGGGGCCGCGTCGCTCGTGCGTTGGGCTGTGGTCTCGTGCGACACGGTGGTGATCAGTCCTCGTCGGTCCGGTGCGGAAACAGCCCACGCTGGAACCAGTACAGCAACCGATCGATCCCGTACGCGAGCAGCCCGATCACGATCAGGATCGCGAAGATGTGCTCCGTGAGGCCGCGGCGCTGGCTCGACATGAGCAGGTAGCCCAGCCCGTGCTCCGCGTTCACGAGCTCGGCGAGCATGATGTAGCCGAAGGCGAGACCGAACAGGCTGCGCAGGCTGTTGTAAATGTCCGGCATCGCCAGGGGGATGAGCACCTTCATGACGACCTGCGCCGGCGACGCGCCTAACGTCTGCGCCGTCTCGACGTAGCGATCGTGGACGCCGGCCACGGCGCGCGTCGCGTCGAAGAACACGAACGGCGCCGTGGCGATGAAGATGAACATCACCTTCTGTGTCTCGTCGATCCCGAACCAGAGGATGGTCAGCGGGATCAGCACGGCGACCGGAATGTTGCGCAGGAACACCGAGATCGGGCCGGTGAACGCGTCGAAGATACGGTAGGCCCCGGCGAGGATGCCCAACGGCACTCCCACGACGATCGCGAGCCCGAAGCCGGTGATGACGCGCCGGAGCGTGGCCGCGGTGCTCGCCACGAGCGCGCGCTCGGTGAACAGCGTCGGGATGCTGCGGAGGACCTCGCCCGGGCTCGGCAGCACGACCGGCGACACCATCCTGGTCTCGGGCGTCGAGCCTAACGTGATCAGGAACCACACCAGCACGGCCAGGCCGACCCCGACGATCCCCACCGCCCGTTTCACGAGCGTCGGCGGGGGCTCGCGCAGGGTGAACACGCGCCGCAACAGCGACGGTCGCGCAACCGGCCCCGGCGCCGAGCTGGGGGCCGGGGCCGTCGCCTGAGTCGTCACCGATTCGCTCACCGCCGATCCGCCTACTTCTGTTCCAGCGGATACACCTTGATCTCGACGCGCCGATTCTTCGCGTTGTTCGCCGGATCGTTGGGATCAGCGGGCCGATCCCAACCACGTCCGGCGGTCGTGAACTGATTGGGCTGCAGCGACGGGAACTTCCGAAGGAGCGCCTGCTTCACGGCGTTCGCCCGCCGCTGCGACAGCTCCTGCACGTCGGCGGCCGTGACGCTCCCCGAGTTCTTCATCGACGCGTCGGTGTGACCCTCGATCACGATACGAGCCGCGCCGAACTGCCCCGCGAGCTTGCCCGCCTCCTCGACCACGAACGGCGCGTTCGGATCGTAGCGCTCCTGCACCGTCTTCCCGTCCACGGTCTTCTCGATCGTCTTCTCGATGTCGTCCGAGTTCGGGTAGAACTGGATGACGATGCTCTTTGTGAGGATCTCGTTGCTCTCGGCCTGCACCGCCGTCGCCGACGTCGGCACGAACTGCACCTGGTACTCGTTCTTCTGGTTCGCGTAGAACGGTTCACCGGCGAGCTTCTGGATGACCGAAAAGTCCATCACCTGGTCGAACGACACCGGATTCCCCGATACGCTGCCGATTTTCCGGTACAGGAAGTACGCCGTGTTCCATGTGCGCTCGAAGTTGGTCGGGTTGTTCTGGTTGAGGAAGAACTCGCGGTTCTCGGCGTAGTTCGTCGAGTGCGCGTCGCCGAGCATCGAGAGCGCGTCCTTCTCCGGGATCGAATAGCCCGCCGCCATGAGCTTCGCGACCTGCGCTTTCGCGTTCTGTGTTTTCAGGGCCTCCATCGCCTCGAAGATCCCGCGGACGATTCCCTCGATGATGGTCGCGTTGTCCTTCGCGAAGTCGGCGCGCGAGAACCACACGTCGGCGATGAGCTTGTTCGCGGTCTGGGTGTTCACGAGCATCTTGTTGCCGCTCGCTTCCGCGAGATTGTAGATGTCGGGCGCCCAGCTCACGGCACACGCTACCGACTTGTCGGCGTTGAACGCCGCGGCAGCCTGGAAAGCGTCCTGCGTGAACTTGTACTGCACATCCGCCGGCTGCAGCCCGCCGCTGATCAACGTGTTGAGCAGGAAGAAATGCGACGGCGAATTCTGCGCGAGCACGACGGTCTTGCCGCGGAGGTCGGACACTGACTTGACGGACTGCCGACACACGATGCCGTCGCCGCCGTTCGACCAGTCGATCTGCTGGTAGATGCGCGGCATCGTCCGCGAGTCTTTCCGCAGCTGTTCGACGAACAGTGGCACCATGTCCAGCGTGGCCCACCCGAGATGGACCTTGCCGGATGCGTACGCATCGCGCATCGCGATCGGATCGTCGATGAGTACGAGCTCGAGCTTGAACGTCTTTCCGCTTGGTGACTTCCAGATCTTGCCAGCCTTGAACCCGTTGTTCGCGAAGATCACCGGCGCCCACCCGGCCCAGACGTTGAGCGCCATCCGCACCGTGTTGTCGGCCATCGGCTCGTACGCCGATGTCCCTTTGACCTCGGGCAGCTTCGAGCTCGCGACGTAGCTGTATTCCTTGACGGTCGTTAGGCTGCTCGCGTCGGGCGCCTCGGCCCCACCCTTCTGGTTCGCGAGGTCCTGTGGGGTGATCGCGTCACCGCCGCCGGGTCCGGCCTTCGTGCCGCCGAATCGCGAGACCCCGTAGTAGATCAGCCCCGCGACGACCAGGAACATCACGAGGAAGAACGCTGGTTTCGGTCTGCCGTTTGCCATGGCTTGGTGTCTGGCTAAGGACTGTATAAGGGACTAGGGCCTAGGGACTAGGGACTCGGCAGGGATCCTTCTATTGGCGAGGAGATCTCCTCACCACTAATGGCATCCCGGCCGAGTCCCCAGTCCCGATGTCCCTAGTCCCTATTTGTTTTCCACCGCAGGACCGAGACTCTTGACGGTGTCCGCCACCGGCGTCGTCTCGGGCGACTTGAGACCGAGCTGCACCTCGTACTTCGAGAGAAGGTCCTCGGCCATCGCCTTCTCGGCTGCCTCCTCCGCCTTGATCTGTTCGATTCCCTTCGACGACATGTCGGCGGCAACTCGCGCGCGGCCGCGGTTATTGTCGATCTTCTGCTGAATTACGTGCTCGATCTCGCCGAAGTTTGTCGTCACGTTCATGTCGAACGACTCGGAGATCTGCGCGATCTCGGCCTCCGCGGCGCTCATCTTCAGCTCCGCGTTGTACTGCCGGATCTTGTCCTTCACCTTCACGATGTCTTTGTTGGCCTTCTGAATCTTGAGCAGGTTGTTCTGGTAGGCCTGCTCGTGCATCTGAAGCTGCTGCTCGTTGTTGGCGAGCTCGCTCTGCGCTTTCTGTAGCTGAACCGCGAGTTGCCCGGCAACCTCACGATTGCCGGCTTTGAGATGCGCCTTGATCTGAGATTCGAGCTGTGAGATGTTCGATTTGCCCGTCGCTACCTGACGCGCGACGGTCTCCACCAGGCCTCGGTACAACTCCAGTCCCTTTCGCCCCTCCTTGAGGCGCTCGGTTGCCTGGTCCACCTCGAGCTGCATTACCGCGATCGGGTCAGCCTCGAAGAAGATGTTCGCGATCTTGTTCAGCTGTGCGCGAAGCGCTCGAAAGAATTTCCCCATGGCGATTCCTGTCGTATCTCGGAGGCGTGGGAAGCGGAGCCGTTCGGTTGCGTGAGGCCGAGCCGGCTGGCCGGAACTATAGGGGTGGTCGAAGCACCGGCGCCATATGGCGGAACGCGGTGGAACCACCGCCGCGTGGGGGCCAATGGCTTGACAAGGGGCTTGCATATTGTCATCGTTCCATCCGGATATACGGATGATAATGACGGCTCCTCCCTCGGTTTTCGACCGCCTCACCGCGCTGGCGGACGCAACGCGCAGCCGACTCGTGGCTCTCCTCGAGCGCCACGAGCTCACGGTTTCGGAGTTGTGCGCCATCCTCCAGCTGCCGCAGAGCACGGTCTCGCGGCACCTCAAGGTATTGATGGACGACGGTTGGGTGACATCACGCGCAGAGGGCACGAGCCGCCTGTACCGAATCGAGAGCCGGCTCGACGATGCAGCAGCCAAACTTTGGTTCCTCGTTCGTGAGGAACTCGACCGTACAGCACTCGCATCGCAGGACGCGCGCCGTCTCGAAAGCGTGCTGGCTCAACGGCGTACGCGCTCGCCCTTCTTCTCCAGCGCCGCCGGAAGCTGGGATGCGCTCCGTGCCGAGCTTTTTGGGCGAAGCGCGGACCAGGCATTTCTCGGTCTGCTCGACGACCGTTGGATCGTCGGCGACCTCGGCTGCGGAACCGGCTGGCTTACCGCATCGGTAGCGCCGTTCGTGCGCCGTGTGATTGCGGTGGACTCATCGCCGGAGATGCTCGAGTCGGCGACCAAACGGCTCGAGTCGGTCTCCAACGTCGATGTTCGTGCCGGCGAGCTCGAGAAGCTCCCGCTCGAGGACGAGACGCTCGACCTCGCAGTCGTCGCGCTCGTTCTCCCGTACGTCGCCGTCCCCGACACCGCTTTGGCCGAGGCGTATCGCACGCTCAAGCCGGATGGACGGATACTGATCATCGACATGATGCCGCACCAGCGTGAAGAGTATCGGCAGCAGATGGGCCACCTCTGGCTCGGGTTCTCGCGCGAAGAGCTCGACGGCTGGACTCGCGCGGCAGGTTTCCGCCGTCCGCGCTATCGCCCACTCCCCGTCGACCCCGAGGCGAAAGGTCCGGCCCTGTTCGTCGCCTCGGCGATTCGCAAGTCCTAGTTGTCGCACCCTGCTTTCATTCGGAGAGGTTTCATGAGCACCACCGCCAAGCCCACGACCGCTCGCAGCACCGCCCTCGACCGTCCGGCGTTCAAGGTGCGGGACCTCGAGCTCGCTGATTTCGGGCGCAAGGAAATCCGGCTCGCCGAGCAGGAGATGCCCGGCCTCATGGCCATTCGCGCCGAGTATCGCGGCAAGCATCCGCTCGAGGGCGCCAAGATCATGGGCTCGTTGCACATGACCGTGCAGACCGCCGTGCTGATCGAGACCCTCGTGCAGCTCGGCGCCGATGTCCGCTGGGTATCGTGCAACATCTTCTCGACGCAGGACCACGCCGCCGCGGCCGTCGTCGTCGGGCCTGACGGCACCATGGACAACCCGCGCGGAGTGCCCGTATTCGCGTGGAAGGGCGAGACGCTCGAGGAATACTGGTGGTGCACCGAGCAAGCTCTCATGTGGCCCGACGGCTCGGGCCCGAACATGCTGCTCGACGACGGCGGCGACGCGACGCTCCTCGTCCACAAGGGCGCCGAGTTCGAGAAGGTCGGTGCCATTCCGGATTTCGATCCGGACAACGACCCCGAGGAATGGGGCGTCATTCTCCAGCTGCTCCACGCCGAGTCGACGAAAAACCCAGCGCGATGGACGAAGGTCGCCGAGGCGATCAAGGGCGTGACCGAGGAGACCACGACGGGCGTGCATCGCCTGTACGAGATGTCGAACGCGGGAACGCTTCTGTTCCCGGCGATCAACGTCAACGATTCGGTGACGAAGTCGAAGTTCGACAACATCTATGGATGCCGCCACTCCGTGATCGACGGGCTCAATCGTGCCACTGACGTGATGCTCGCCGGGAAAGTGGCGGTCGTCTTCGGCTACGGTGAAGTCGGCAAAGGGTGCGCGCAGGCGCTGAAGGGGCAGGGTGCGCGCGTCGTGATCACCGAGATCGATCCGATCTGCGCGTTGCAGGCGGCGATGGAGGGCTACCAGGTCGCGACGCTCGAGGACGTGGTCGAAACGGCGGACGTCTTCATTACCGCGACGGGCAACTTCAACATCATCACGGCCGACCACATGGCGCGGATGAAGGACAAAGCTATCGTCGGCAACATCGGCCATTTCGATAACGAGATCGACATGGCGGGCCTGAAGAAGGTGAAGGGGATCGAGCGCATCAACATCAAGCCGCAGTACGACGAGTGGCGCTTCCCCGATGGCCACTCCGTCATGATCCTGGCCGAAGGTCGACTGCTCAACCTTGGCTGCGCGACGGGACACCCGAGCTTCGTCATGTCGGCGAGCTTCACCAACCAGGTGATGGCGCAGATCGAGCTGTTCAACAACACGAACCGCTACGAGAGGAAGGTGTACGTGCTGCCGAAGCACCTCGACGAGAAGGTCGCTCGGCTGCACCTCGAGAAGCTCGGGGTGAAGCTCACGCGCCTAACGCCGGAGCAGGCGGCCTACATCGGCGTGAAGCAGGAAGGGCCATACAAGCCGGAGCATTACAGGTACTAATTCCGATCCACGCTCCCGGAACAGCCACTGGGGAGCAGTGCTGGTGTGAAATGACGCTCACCAGCCTCGCGATGCGCGGTGAGCGCATAGCGAGGCGGGGCAGTAGGGCGAAAAGCAGCGAAG